>Ga0207674_10000391_pt1 | contig 56809 bp, 42 predicted proteins | sample KBSCornC72_FD_184303 | JGI IMG/M metagenome (GOLD analysis project Ga0207674, IMG submission 184303) | Corn rhizosphere microbial communities from Kellogg Biological Station, Michigan, USA - KBS Corn C7-2 (SPAdes) (version 2) | ecosystem: Host-associated > Plants > Roots > Rhizosphere > Soil ... | reverse complement strand
AAAGAAGGATTCGATGCCATTCAATTCCGACTACTCATCAGACTCTTCGCCGGATGCTTCCGCTTCGGGGTGGACATTTTGTTGAGGCTGTTGTTCATCGAGATCGCGCTTAATAGCGTCCAATATCCCGTTGATAAATTGAGTGGCTTCGTAAGTTGAGAAGCGGCGGGCTATCTCGAGGGCTTCGTTGATTGCGACGGTGCGAGGAGTCGGTTCAAACAGGAATTCGTAAACAGCTAAGCGAAGAATGTTCCGGTCGACGACCGCCATACGAGCGATACGCCAGTTTTCAGCACGCGAACGGATGCGCTCGTCGAGCAACGCAAGATTTGCCAACGTGCCAGTCGTGAGGCGAGTTGCGAAATCACGCGCGGTCTCATCGAGATCGGGCTCTCCCAACTCAGCCCAATAGGTTTGGACCACGAGAGGCGCAGTCACTTCGGCAACATCAGCCGCAAAGAGCATTTGCAAGGCGCATTCACGCGCCTTACGTCGCGAACCCATAATACTCAGAATTAGAGATCGACTTTAGAGATCCAGATCTCTATCCCCGATCTTCCTTGAAAGCTTCCGCGTAAAGATTTACTAGTTCCACCGCCGTCATGGCGGCTTCGAACCCCTTGTTACCGAGCTTAACACCGGCGCGATCGATCGCTTGATCGACGGTATCAGCAGTTACTATTCCAAAGATCACTGGTAACCCTGTATCGAGGCCGGCTTGAGAGATTCCCCGCGCCACTTCATTTGCTATGTATTCGAAGTGGGGCGTCTGACCGCGGATGATGGTACCTAAACAAATGATTGCGTCAAAGTTCTTGGACTCTGCAAGACGCATCGCAAATACTGGAATCTCAAATGCACCGGGAACACGATACACCGTGACCTGTTCTGACCCTGCGCCGAGTTTGGTTAATGCATCCAGCGCGCCTTCCACCAGCCGGCCAGAAATGAATTCATTCCAACGACTGGCGACTATCGCAAAACGAAAGCCTTCAGCATTCAAACGACCTTCATGAACTATTGGCTGCAAACAACTCGACTCCGCGATCAGGATCGAAATACTTTTTCAGTATAGGGAATGCTGTGAGGTGCATCAAGCTGGCCCTCGACAATTCGAGTACAGTATCACGAGCGCAGCGACCGGATGGGACAGTCAACAAGCGAATACTACAACCCATCGGACCGAGCGTTGAGTGTCACATCCGGTCGCTACGCTCGCGGTACTGTAACTCCGCTGAGACCAGTTCGTTCATCGTCCCTTAAACCTGGGCTGCCTCTTCTCTAAGAATGCGGCGGTGCCCTCGCGGAAGTCCTCCGTGGCAAAGAGAGAAGCAAAGAGAGCAGTCTCCAGCTCCAGCCCCTCCTGAAGCGGCATGTCCGCGCCTTCAATCACTGCCTTTAAACAAGCCCGAATCGAAAGCGGAGACAGACTTTCAATATCTTTTGCGAGCTCACTTACTGAACCTAACAGATCGTTTGCCTCTACCAGGCGATTGACGAGGCCAAGCTCAAAGGCCTCGTTGCCACTGATAGTTTTTCCCGTCAACATTATTTCAACCGCACGACCCACGCCGATTTCCCTTGCTAATCGCTGTGTCCCGCCATAGCCAGGTATGACTCCAATTCGAACCTCAGGCAAGCTGAACATAGCTTCACTTGACGCAAAGCGAATGTGGGAAGCGAGTGCCAATTCACAGCCGCCACCCGCCGCTACACCATTGATTGCGGCGATTACGGGTACCGGAAAGTTTTCGATTTGATCGCAGAGAGCCTGGCCGCGTTTTGATGTTGCGATAGCTTGTTCCGGACTTGTCGCGGTGAGCTCCGCGATGTCGGTCCCAGCGCAAAAGGCCGTCCCAGCTCCTGTGAGAGTCAAAACGCGGAGGTTGTGGTCATCTGCGAGCTGTCGGAAGAGCGACGACAGCTCGCCAATCATTTCGTGCGAAAGCGCATTTCGTTTTTCGGGTCGATTGAGCAGTATCGAGCCTCGGCCACCAACTCGTTCATAAACGATCAAATTCGCTTCCGTCATTTTCTATTTAGAGCCGTCGCTGCATGCGCGCTAAACAAGAGTCATTGGAGTCGGATTCTTCGGATCTTTTGTGTAATCGTAAAAGCCGCGTCCACTCTTTCGTCCATACAAACCGGCCAGCACCATTCTCTTCAAAAGAGGTGGCGCCGCAAATCGCTTCTCTCGAAACTCGTTGAACATGATCTCTGCGATGTAATAAGTGGTGTCGAGACCCACAAAATCTCCGAGTGTAAACGGACCCATCGGATAGCCGCAGCCAAGCTTCATCGCATTGTCTATGTCGACTATTGATCCGACACCCTCTTCCAAAGCTCTGATAGAGTCGAGCATGTACGGCACTAAAAGCCGATTGACGATAAATCCGGTTTTGTCGCTGGCGCGAACAGGAACTTTGCCGAGGTTCTTTCCAAACTCAACACACTCTTCGTAAACCGCATCGTCGGTCAAAATGGTTTTGACGACTTCTACCAACTTCATCAACGGCACGGGATTAAAGAAGTGAAGGCCAACAAATCGACGCTGCCGTTCTGCCGACGTCGCAGTCATCATTTCAGTGATCGACAACGACGATGTGTTGGAGGCGAAAATTGTTTCGGGTTTGCACAACTCGTCCAATTGCCGATACGTGCTGCGCTTCTCGTCGAGATTCTCGATGATAGCTTCGATAATTATGTCGCAATCTTTCAGATCGGACAGCGAAGTTGTGCCCGAGAGACGGCCCCGAATCTGTGACTGCTGTTCGGTGGTGATTGTTCCCTTTTCAGCGAACTTGGCCAACGACTTTTCGACGCCACTAAAACCACGAGCTATCAAATTGTCTGAAACTTCTTTAACAACGGTTTCAAAACCGGCAGTTGCTGCTACCTGGGCGATACCGGCGCCCATGAGTCCGCAGCCCAGAACTCCAACTTTCTTTATTCCCATCACTTTCTCCTGCAATTAAGATTGTTAATTTAGAAAACGTTAAGGATTAGTTTGTCTTTTCGGAGCAGCACTCTTGAGCCACTGATCGTAATCTTTGCGCCAGGAGTCGTATTCATCAGTAAGCTGCTTTGGAAGTGGCCCAGAACGGCGCGGTGCGTCTTTCCCTGAACTATTAAGGTCGGTCACCATCTTCGTAAGTATTTCCGAAAGTCGATCTCTCAACTCGCTCGCTGTTGCATCTGGAGCCGGAATGGACTTCAGAATATTTGCGAGGTTCTCGGCATTACCTGGATCTCGATCATGAATCATCGTCGACACTGTCTCCTGCCCCTGGTTGATCCAGGTGACAAACGTAACGAAGATCTGATTCTTGTTCGTAGATGTTTGTTGCGCCTGGATTAGTGGAGCAATATTTCGAAAATTCCGCACAACCTTGTAAAAGCTGAAGACTACGATTCCGATCGCCAGCACATGAAGCGCTCGCCATATTATCGCGACTGACGGGCGCTCGCCGGGTCGACGATATTGGACAACAACGGCGAGGGCAGCTCCCGACAGTAAGCCTCCCAGGTGCGCTGCATTATCGATAAAGCCGCGTCCGATGTAGCCGATGAAAAGATTGATCATGATGATCGGAAGCATGCCCGTTCCGAAAGCTCGTTTAAATCCCTCAGGGAGTTCCCGCCGGAATTTTATTCCGAAGATAAAAAGCACTCCAACGAGCCCAAAGAGAGCTCCTGAAGCGCCCGCTGAAGGTTCGTCAAGGGCTTTGAACAAGAACCTGCTGACGCTTCCAGTCGCAAGGTTGGGTCTGACTGTGAGGTAGCTCGCAACCACGCCGGCGATACCGGTTAGAACCCAGAAGACGACAAACTTAGCTGAGCCATAGAGTTTCTCGACGTACGGTCCAACCATCCAAAGGCTGTACATGTTCACCAGCACGTGAAGCAGATTTACGTGGACAAACATCGGCGTCACGAAACGCCAGTATTGATGATAAGGAGCGTCGATCAGATAGTTGATCTTGGCCCCGTAAACAATCAATACTGCGTTAGGAAAATGTTCCGCTAGAACTTGCCAGGTTCTGCCACTACTGTCCCACATCAGCAGGAAGATAAATAGGTTGGCGATGAGGATTACAATCGTAAATTTGTATGGACGGTTCAGAACTGCGCGGGCAAAACGGATTGTCTCGCGGTCGGGCACTGGTTGTTTGCGAGCTTCTGCTTGTTGCGGGTTGGTAGATGCACCGCAGACACCACATTCAGCAGCTCCAGCGCCGACTATCGCCCCACAATTGCGACACATTGTAGGCCGGCCCACAGATTTTTGATTTGAATCGGGTTCGGACAAGTTGCAGAGACTAACAAGCGTGATGCTCTGACTGCAAAGCATCACGCCTGCCAAATCGAGTAAGTAGAACTAAGATGGCTGATTACTGTGCAGCCCGCCGAGTCCTGAAATTTTTATTAATGCTGTTGTCCAAGCATATTAACTAAGTCGTCAGCGTGTTCCTCTTCCATTGCGAGGATGCTTTCCATCAGTCGCCGCGAAGTGGGATCATCGTTTCCAAAGTAGCTAATCATCTCACGATAGCTGTCGATCGCAATACGTTCGGCAACCAGGTCTTCTTTAATCATGTCTACGAGTGTCGTGCCTTCGACATACTCGGCGTGGCTGCGAGAAAGGAGACCTTCCGGGTTGAAGTTTGGTTCACCCTGTAGCTGGACAATTCGTTGGGCGATCTGATCGGCATGGCCCTGCTCTTCGTTGGCGTGTTGCAAAAATTCTGACGCAACACTTTCAGCATTTATGCCAGTGGCCATGAAATAGTGTCGCCGGTAGCGTAAAACGCACACAATTTCCGTTGCGAGTGCTTCATTCAGAATCTTTACGGCCGTCTCACGGTCGGCCATGTACCCTTCCGTGATCGCACCATTTTCGATGTGCTTTCGGGCACGTTCTCGCAAAGTCTTAATATCAGTGAGAAATGGTTTATCGGCCATGTGCCTCACTCCTTCAATTTGAAATTAGGGGAGTGATGATATTACTCGGCGTACTTGGACAGGGCAAGTTAAGACGTTATCCACAGATTTCACCAATTTCACAGCGCGGCTTAGGGCCGCAATCAAACGATCAAGTTGCGAGACCGGGGTCAGTACCGAAGCGTTAGCGTCGGGTGCGCCTCGTGTTATTTATCTGCTTGACGTTAATTAAAGGCACACCAGACGCTACCGCGCTTCGGTACTGACTGTTCTCGCATTGCCCGATAGGCGTACGGCCCTCCGAAAGTCCTGGGGTAAAAACATCGTCAGAAAAACAAGAAGTTGATTGTTTGTTACACAGACTGTTGTGCCTCTGACCTGATCTCTAAAGTTCTCTTCACAGGTTGCGGCTCTGATCCGGCCGCTGTGAACTCGGTCTAATCTATGGATCTCTTTTACCCCCAAGATAAACCGAGGGCGAATTAGGAAACGAAGGGGTAGAACGGAGTGTTTCGGAAAATCCAAAACGAGAGGACCACGAAAAAGAGAGCGTATATATATGAGGCCGGCAGTGCGTTGGGCCGAGGAGTCTTCCCTGCGAAGACGAACGCTGAATGGCGAACGAAGGCGAAAAACATCAGGGGTAGCGATATCACGAGCAACGGATTCAAAACGAAAGCTGCCTCCAGATGCCCATGGACCAACTGATGCAAAGCACGAGTAGTACCGCAACCCGGACAAGATAGACCAGTAAAGAATCGAAACGGACAGCCCGGAAAGAAACCGGTGTGACCGGGTTCGAAGGCGTATAAATAAAGAGCGCCCAGGCCGAGTAACAGCCAGATGCCGACGACTGTAACTCGCCGGTACATCAAGCCGTTATTCATAACAGGGCTCTCCTGAGAATGATGGTGAGCAGTTCGGCGGTTGGACCAGCGAAAACCTAGAACCAGCCCTTCTTGTTCTGAATGTAGGTTCTGACGAACTCTTCATCGGACTTCGTCAAATAAATAATTCCTTCAACGATGCTGACAATGTTCGTCATGCCGCAAGTCAGGACACCAAGCACCAGTTGAATAACCCCCTCGGTGGTGTAGCCGAGTATGAACTTATGAACTCCGAGCCAACCAACCAGGATCGCGCAGATTCCTGCGGTGATCTTTTTGTCGGCGCCCATTGCCTTCCAATCAGTCATTGCGCCTGGAGAAACAGACTGCATTGGCTGATAACCACCAACTGCGCTAAGGGGCGACTGGCAAGTAGTGCAGAACTGTGCGGACTCGTCATTCATTGATCCGCACTTGGTGCAGTATCTGGTCATTTCTATGGTTCTCCAACTAGCGATTCAGAAAGTTATTCTCGGCCCGGACAGTTTAATTCGGGGAGAACTTCAATAAAAAAAGAAGTTGTCCCCGAGCTTACGAATGACACGATTTAGATCGGATCCTAACTAACTATTACTACCTACGCCCATTGCAATACCAAAAATCAGCCAGAAACCGAAGTAGCATACCCAAAACGCTACTCCCAAGCCGATTGCGATAAAGCTAAACAGTTTCGCCTTCTTTGATGAATCCAAAGCACCGGACGAATCACCAGCAGCGACCTTTCCATTAACCTGGGCGGCAAAGATCACTCCAACGATACCTAACGGAAGACAGCAAAAGAGCGAGATGATCGCCGGAATTAAATAATTGGGGACACTGGCGGGTGAGCCAGATGCGGGCGGGGGAGTCCATTCTTGAGCCATTAAGTTTCTCCTGACTTGAAGACTATAGTTTTACAATTCCGGAGCTCAATTAAAGAATAAGTTTTGTATTAGGCAGCAAAGCCGCCGGGTGCTGCTGGTGGAGGTGGTGGCATGACGCTGCCCTTACGTTTTTCGAATAAGGGAATCCCGAGAAGCCCACCAATTATTGAAAAGATAAAAAGAAAGACAGCCAGAATAAAGCCGTTGACGATTGCTCCCGCCACAGTCGAGCCCGCAGCCATTTGAGCTCGCATCATCTCAGCCTGCGACGGATCCAAGTTTTGAATCATGCTGAGCACGAGCCCCTGCATCATTCCGGAGGTCGCGATACTGACCGGAATACCGATAATTAGGGCAATTACCGCACCAACGAGACCTGCGATGGCCCCAAGGATCGCGCCATCACCTGCGCTGGCCGGAACGGGCGAGTTATCGACGTACAATTTTGTCGCCAGCAAGCCACCCACAATTGCCCACAAACAGCAGCAGACATTCAGGATGTTTACGAAGGGAATTACGGAGAGTATTCCTAAAACTACTCCGCCTATTATGGCCGGCTTTAGTTTGTTGTTCATCGGACTTCTACGTTTTCACTAACCGAAATCGGAGCGATTAGAGTTTTGATCTTTAGTTGTTCAAGGGATGCCCGAAGCGCCCTGAATAACTAACAAACAGGGCCACGATTGTCAATAAAATTAGCGTGTTAGCTCGATTCGCTACCGGATGATTTCAATGCGATCTCCTGCCTGAAGTTTTGGATCTTCGACTGTTCCGGCCTTAATCGCTTTGATACTGAATTTCGTCGTTACCAGAAGGCCGTTGGCTCCCTCACGGGAGATTTCCGCTTTGTTTTCATTGGCTCTGGTCCCGCCGGCGGCCAGGATAGCCTGTAAGAGCGTTATGCCAGCTTGGAATGGCCTCTGTCCCGCGTAATTGATTCGTCCTCCAATGAAGTAGAACTCCTGCGGACGTCCCGTCAAAGTAATAACGTCACCCGATTGAACTATTACGTTGAGAGTTGCGGGATCGCTCAACTCGAGCATTTCGGTTGACGTGCCTCGCAAAATCGAAACTCGTCCTGCATCATTTCGAAGTTGAGCTTCGGCGAGTACGACGTAAAGGGGAACGCTTTCGCGACGCAGGAAACGGATACCGGGATTACCTACTAAGCCAGTAACCATCACCGAGTGACTGACGTATTGCCGGATACCGACCGAGACGGCCGAGTTTTTCTCAACCGCGCGGCGCTTGAGTTCATTTGAGATACGACTCTGAATCTCATCCGGCGTTAGACCAGCCACCACCATTGCTCCCCCGGCTACAGGTACATCAATAAAACCCCCGGCCATCACGGTGAAGAGTGTCGAACGATTATTGGTTGAATTTAGAAATCGAATGTCGAGGACATCACCAACGCCGACGCGATAAATTTCAGTTAACGCTGTCTTTTCACTTGGACTCGGAGTGCTGGTTGGTTCGGTAGGACCAGCAGCGGCTGATAAGGGACTTTCGGGTTTGCTCGTTAAGGATGAGAGATCAGCGCCAATTCCGTCTGCGACTGATGCGAGGTTCGAATTCCTTAAAGCTTCGTTGAGCTTGTTTGCAAGCGGTGACTTCAACTCCTGAAGCCTTTTGTATTCGTCAATTGCCTGGTTTCGTTTTCCTAAGACTTGAGAAGCCATTCCCAGTCTGAAGTGAGCTTCAGCCGAATCCCGTTTTAATCGCACTGCTACTTTGAAGCTTTCGAGCGCTTCTCTAAAGGCCTTCTTCTTAGCCAGAGTCACTCCCAACGAAAGGTTAGCCTGTACGTCGTCAGGTCGAAGTTTTAATGACTCTTTGAACGCAACCAGGGCTTCGTCCAGCTTCCCTATTTCCGCCAGGGACAGACCCTGCCGATAGTACTTTTGAGCAGACTCGTTGGCGTCAACCGGTTCGGATTTTAGGTCGCTCTTCGGTTGGCTCTTGGCCATGGTGGCAGCTGCTTTTTCCGGAGTGGCGGTTGCAAATGCACTGGCGCTGTTTCGCTTTTCTGCTCCAGCTCGCTGGCTATCGAGACTTTGAGGAACTGCAGCGGATACAGAAACAATCAGAAAGGGGACCAAGAGGGTAATTGAGATTACTTTCATGTCGTAAGCCGTTAAGCTGAAAATTTCAAATGAAATGGCAGGTTCGGGTCGGTGCTCAGGCGCGGCTAAGTGGTGGCGGAATATACACCATGCCTTCGAAAGAGGCTCCGTCTCGCAGCGGTGCCCACGTAAGTCATGCTAAATGAACAATTGCCGTGAGTTTCCAGATTTGTTCACTTTGAAAAGGCACTATCCACGAAGTCGCGCGAACTAAATACGAAACTTCGAAATGTACTTTTGTGGCAAAAGCACTTTTCAAGCAATGAGGTTCGCCACGGCTCAACAAGCCGGGTGCTGTCTGCTATATTCACTGGTTTCACTGAGCGGCTGAACTGCTGACCGGGAAGCCGCGTAACCTAGAACTTCTATGTACGAATTTGCAGTAACGCCAGCCGTAACCAGTATCCGTCGCCGAGGTGTGGAGATCTCTGACGTAGCTCCTGGAAGCCTTGGAGCTGAGATGGAGCTCGAGCCGGGAGACCGGATCATAAAGGTCAATGGCCGCACCGTTCGTGATTATCTCGATTTTCGTTTTCAAACCGCGGGTGAAACAGAACTCTTGCTCGAAGTGCGAAAGAAAAGTGGCGACGATTGGGAACTCGAACTAGAGCGTGCCGAAAATGAAGACTTTGGATTCACGTTCGAACAGATCGTGCCCCGACAATGTGCCAATGCTTGCATCTTCTGCTTTTGTAACGGCAACCCAGCCGACGCGCGGCCCTCTCTGTTTATAAAAGATGAAGACATTCGCCTTTCATTTCTGTACGGAAATTACACCACGCTGACTTCGATCTCTGAAGATGAAATGCAGCGCATAGTCGAGCAGCGACTTTCTCCTCAATACGTCTCTGTTCACGCGACCGATTTAGACGTGCGTGCGTATCTGCTTGGTGTCGACAAACAACGAGCCGACATCTCCGCAAAGCTCCAACGACTTTTAGACGCTGGAATTGAAATTCATGCACAGGTAGTTCTTTGTCCAAAGATAAATGACGGTGATGTGCTGAAGCGGACTATCTCAGACCTTGCCGCCGAATACCCGCGCATAACAAGTGTGGCGATTGTTCCGCTTGGACTTACTCGCTACAACACCGATGATAGGTTGACTAAGGTTACTCCGGAGTTCTGTCGCGAAGTTATCGATCAGGTCACTCGGATACAGCAGGAACTCACCGAGCGACTTGGCACAAACTTCGCACTACTCGGAGACGAGATCTACTTACGGGCCGGAAGAGCCATACCTGTTCGCTCTCACTATGGAGCATATCCACAAATCGAGGATGGCGTCGGCATGGTGCGCGCCTTCTCTACCGAGTTCGCTAAACACCTGGCTAAGCTGAAACGAGAAGGTGTTAGTCAACTCGCCAAAAGTAAAGGCACAATTCTTACGGGAACTCTCTTCGCGCCTGTCTTGAGAAAACAGATAGAGAAATTGAACAAGCAGTTCGGGGCGAATCTTCAGGTCGAGGCTGTTGAGAACGGTTACTTCGGTGGCGACGTCTCCGTGGCCGGTCTTCTCACCGGTCGTGATCTCATGTCGGCGCGAGAACGAATCAACGGTGAGTACATCGTGATTCCAAAACAGATGTTGAAGAGCGACGAAGCAGTAATGCTCGACGGAATGTTACTCTCCGATGTCGAGAGTTCGCTGGGGCTTCCAGTGCACGCTGTTGACTTATCGGAGTTGGTTGCTCTGTTGATGAATCCAAACTAATTGAGATGGTCGCTTCAACATCCGAACAAGCAGCTCCCAGCAAACGGATTTTGGATGTCGGCTGCGGGCAAAATAAATTCCCAGGGGCGATTGGTATAGATTCCAACCCGAGGAGTCATGCTGATGTCCTTCATGATCTTGGCAAGTTTCCATATCCTTTCGGCGATAACGAATTCGAGACCATTATCTGTCGACATGTTATTGAACATGTTCCCGATGTAATTGGATTCATCAACGAGTTGCACCGCATCACCAAACATGGTGGTCGGCTAAAAGTTGTGACGCCTCATTATTCGAATCCGGATTGGGCCACTGATCCAACTCACCGCAATCATTTCAACAGCTACTCATTCACGTGCTTCATTCCTTCGCAAACTCCGTTTCCCTTCTACACGAATGCGGAGTTGCGCCTCTTATCGCTCCATGTCAGTTTGGCGAACCTCTGGCGCGCACTTGGTATCGAGTTCCTCGTCAACCTCGATCAGCGGTCTCCGGGTTTCCGTTTCACGCGAAAGTTTTGGGAGTTCTATCTTTCGAACATCATGCGCGGTAAGGAACTAAGCTTCGAATTTGAAGTGCTAAAACCCTCCTAATTCCACCTCTTCGCCTTCTCCTAGTCCAATTATTTGAATGGAAATCCATAAAACTGAAAGCGATTCCTGTTTATAATCCAGGATCCTTTAATAAATAGAGTATTTATCTCCTTCGGATTGCTGGCTCACCATTTGCCTAAATCTCCACCACACAAGCCGTATTCGTAACTCGTTCAATTGGAATTCGGCTTTCCTAATTTCCAGTACAAGTTGTGGTTAGTTCTTCAAGGCAGGTTGCTCGCAGCATGCTTCTGCTGTGAGTAAGGGCTAAAAACCATTTTGGAGGATTACGTGATGAGAAACAGTGTACAGAAGTACGTTTTCGTACTCCTGGTACTGGCGCTGAGCGGTATCACCGCGCTCGGCCAGGGCAGCTCGGGTTCACTCTCGGGCTCCGTTGTCGACCCGAAAGGCGCCGTTGTCGCGGGAGCGACAGTGGTGGTCAAAAATGTCGCAACGAATCAGGAGAACACAACCCAGACGAGCAGTGAGGGAACATTCAATGTTCCGTCGCTGGCGTCTGGCGTTTATACAGCTACGATTAGCGCTGCTGGATTCAAGCAGGCTGTTGTGACTGAAATTAAGGTTGACGTCGGTAAGCCCTCTAGCATTAGCGTCGAACTTGAAATAGGTGCTGCCAGTGAGACGGTTACTGTCGTAGGTGGAGGAGAGTTACTCCAGACGCAAACAGCAACTGTTGGAACCACATTAACAGGCCGTCAAATTACTGACCTGCCGACAGCATCACGCGATGCGTTGGACCTCGTGCTGGCGATGCCCGGCACCACGACGGTTGGTAGGCCTCGACAATCCTCCGTTAACGGTTTGCCTAAAGGCGCGCTAAATATCACGCTTGATGGCATCAACGTTCAAGACAACCTGCTTAAGTCGAACGACGGCTTCTTCACTTATGTTCGTCCGAGAACGGACGCCATCAGTGAAGTTACAGTTTCGACTGCTACGCCCGGCGCCGAGAGCTCGGCTGAAGGTGCTGTTCAAATTAAATTCGTGACGCAGGGCGGTACGAACGATTATCACGGTGGCGTTTATTGGTATCACCGCAACCCCGCACTCAACGCCAACTACTGGTTTAATAACAGAGATCAACCGGCAGACCCGGTTACACACAAGGCCCCCCAGGCCCGAATTCTTCTTAATCAGCCCGGCGGTAAGTTTGGTGGTCCAATCCGCATTCCAAAGTTGTTTGACGGACGAGACAAGGCTTTCTTTTTCGTCAACTACGAAGAATATCGACTACCGGAAAAGACCTCCCGTACAAAAAACATTCTCAGTACTCAAGCGCAGTCCGGTATCTATCGTTTCTTCTCCAGCAGCTTTACTCCGACAAACTCAGCCACTACCTGTACCGGTACTGGTTCCTCAAGGCTGTGTTCGACAAACGTTTACGCTCTGGCAGGAAATGCAGGGCTTATCGATACTCCCGATCCAACCGTTGGCGCGCTTCTAAATCAGATTAGAGGCTCCGTGAACGGTTTCGTTATCAAGGATACAGGTGACCCAAACATTCAACAGGTGTCCTTCGTAAACCCGGGCGGTCAGGTTCGTAAGTTCCCAACCGTTCGCTTCGACTTTAATGTGAGCAAGAATCATCACATTGAGAACGTTTGGAACTATCAGCAGTTCAAATCAAGCGTCGACTTCCTAAACAGCGTGGATCCAGCATTCCCTGATTTCCCAAATTTTGGGAGCCAGGACTCGAACCGCTTCTCGAACTCGACGGCGTGGCGTTGGACCATCAACCAGAATCTCGTGAACGAAATGCGTTACGGCATTTTGGGTGGAACCAGTTTATTCTTTGCCCAGGTCAATCCTGGCCAGTTTACAAATCAGGGTGGCTACAACCTGAGTCTCGGAAACTTTGCTTCCGGCGGTCTGACGCTTTCGACCGCAACCTCGACGAACGCTCCAAGCCGGCGACATACTCCGGTTCGACAGTTCAACGACAACCTGAACTGGGTAACCGGAAATCACTCATTTAGCTTTGGTGGCAACTACACCAAGATCACCTACTGGAACCAGTCAGTTACTGCAGTTCCGACCGCCGTGTTCACGACCAGCTCTACCCTTGATACGACCGGCTTCAACGCATTCAGTTCGTTGGCCGCCACTCAACAGGGCGTAGCTTCTCAGCTCTATTACCTGCTCGCAGGTCGATTGACTGCCGTGAATGCAAATGCTCGATTGAATGAGGACACGCTCAAGTACAGTTATCTCGGCGATTTGGAAAGTCGGGCAGGCCAAAAAGAATACGGCCTGTATGCTCAGGATAGCTGGAGAATTCGTCCGAACTTGACCCTAAATCTTGGATTGCGTTGGGAAGTCCAATTGCCATTCGAGGGACTGAACGACACGTTCGCAACGGTCTCCTACGAAGGGTTGTACGGCGAGTCGGGAGTTGGCAATTTGTTTAAGCCAGGTACCCTGACCGGTGCACCGTCCACCTACGCCCTCTTCGGGAATGGCTACCAGACCAATAAGGCTGATTACGGAAACTTTGGGCCAACCATCGGTATTGCATGGAGTCCGAATTTCGAAAATGGGTTCCTGCGCCGTTTAGGTGGACGCTCAGGTCAAACTGTAATCCGCGCCGGTTACTCGGTAGCTTTCAACCGTGAAGGAATCGGCGTCTTCACTGCCGTCACAGGTTCAAACCCAGGCGGCACACTTACTACCAATCGCAACTTGACGTTAAGAAACCTGCCGGCTGGCTCGTATCTGAGGCAAGGACCATTTGCGCCTCCATCATTCCCCGCATCGCCGGTATATCCGAATACCGGATTGCTTACTGACTCGGTTAATGGATTTTTACCGGACCTCAAAATTGGTTCGATCAAGTCCTGGACCTTCAGTATTCAACGCGAGTTGACTTCCGACACGGTTCTCGAAGTGCGTTACATCGGAAACCGTGGCAAGAATCTCTGGCGCCAGTACGACCTCAATGAACTCAATATCATTGAGAATGGTGTGTTCAATGAATGGGGCTTGGCCCAACGGAACCTGCTTGCCAACATCGCCGCAAATCGATGCCAGGCTGGTTTGAATACAACCACTAATGCCGGTTGCCAGGCCAACTTTGCATACTTTGGACCAGGAACCGGTACTTCACCACTTCCCATTACCATTGGTTACTTCCAGGGACTCACCGGTGCTGCCACTGGCGTAGCTGCGAATTACACCAATGCCAACTTCAGAAGTAGCACCTACTACAACACGATGAACCCGCTCAACCCGACGCCGTTGACCTTCGGTGCAAACTTGTCGAGTACTGCATTCGACAATCGACGCACTGGCGCCGGCGCCATCTTCCCGTACAACCATTTCCTGGTTAACCCGGGCAAGAGAGGCGGAGCATTCATCGTCGATAATTCAGGTGAAAGCTTCTACGATGCGGCCACCATCGAAGTGCGCAGACGTCTTTCGGCAGGTTTGCTCATCCAGGCAAACTACACGTTTGGCAAAGCACTCGCCAACACGTACGCCAGCAGCTCGTCTGTGTTCGATCAGCCGACGACCTTAAGAAATCCCGATCTTCGAAGGGGAGTAGCTCCGTTTGATATTACCCAGAGTTTCAAAGCTAACTTCATTTATGAATTACCAGTTGGCCGCGGAAAGACTTTCTTCTCTGGTGCAAGCGGCTTGATGGAAGGCTTTCTCGGTGGATGGGGCTTCAATGGAAACATCAGAATCCAGAGTGGTAACCCATTCTCGTTAGGAAACGTTCAGGTCGTAGGCATGGATGCTGATGAGCTGCAGAAAGCGGTCGGTGTCTATCGTGATCCTGATGGCTTCATCTATGTGTTGCCAAAGGACATTCGCGCAAACACAGTCAAAGCTTTCAATCTCGGTGTGCTGGTTAACGCCCCTGCAGGTCAACCCAGCACGGTCAACATCGCTTACACACAAGGTGCTCCGAGTGGAAGGTTCATCGCTCCAGCCGGTTACGGCAATTGTGCTCAAAGCTTCGGAAATATTCCGAGCCTTGGCACAACTGGCGGTGCTTGCGGATTCGCTAACCTGGTACTCAAAGGACCATCATTCTTCCGTTCAGATTTGAGCCTTGTCAAGAAGGTGAAATTCAACGAACGAATGAACCTCGAGCTCCGTGGTGAATTCCTGAATGCCTTCAACAACATCAACTTCCTTGTCGGTTCTGCCGGCAATGACTTGAATACACTCGGCGGCTTCACGTCATCGGCTTTTGGACGAATGACCGCTGCTTATCAGGACCTTTCAACCACCAACGATCCCGGTGGCCGTCTGGTCCAACTCGTGGTCAGATTCAACTTCTAGAATCACCCACGTCTTGACCAATAGAGGAGAGTGGGTTCGCCCACTCTCCTCTATTCCCGGCGTCACAACTTAGTCAAATGCCGTGACCGAACTGGATCGGCGCAAGTTCCTTCTTCTTAGCTCCAGCTCTCTACTTTCGCTGGCCACTCTTTCCACGACCGCGCAACAACAATCTCCGGCAACAGCTGCTCAGAAAACAAGTTCGCATTGCTGGCTGGATGTTTGCGGTGCGTTCGTCGTTGAAGATGCTGATCTCGGCGTTCACTCAGAGATTGTTTTGACCTCGGATACCTTTGTTGGCCCACGCGGTTTTGAAGATGGCTCAGAACAGACTGAGTATCAAATTCACCTCTTCCAACCAGATGGAACTCCCGTTGGTAATGATGGAGTGGCGCACCGGGTAACCGTTCCGGCAATGAAGACGACGGTTGTTAAGGTTGCGGACTTGATTCAGCCTCAAAAAAAGTTTTGGGGTGGTCTGAGAGTTCGCTTAAGACCTGTCGCACGCCAACCGATGCACGCCAGTGACCTCTTTAGCTCTGCTTTTGTTCGGTGGAAGACCGAAGATTCTTTTGACAATGTGCACGCCAATCCCGATCCACTCGAATGGCAGATAGCCGACGCATTTTTCTATTCGATGCCTTTTCCTCCATTAAACCGGTACGACAGTTGGTTTAGCTTATTCAATCCGTATACGAGTTTTAGTAAAGGAATTATTTCTATCTACGATGATCTCGGTGTGACGCTGAAGAAGATTCCTTATGAGTTGCCACCTCACGCGTCGCTATTGCTTGACTTGAATGAAGGTGTAACCACAGACGATGCCGCACTGGCTTTTCGCTCCCGACACAACAGTGGAGCTCTTGTTCGCGCACACGCTTCAAAGGCTGCTCGAGGCGGCACTATAGCGATCACAAACGAACCGGGCTCAGTCAAAAATTTCGGATACCTGGTTAGTCGTAGCGAAGGAAAACAACGGTTCAGCGTTGAACACCCAATCCACCAACAAAGTTCTAACCCTCAAGTCGCTCCCGCGCCTTTTGATGTCGAAGGACGATTCAAAGCCAGGAACGTCCTGTTCACTCCCCTATTGTTCAATGCGAAGCTGTCAGCCGGTTTAACTCTCAACTCGCGTTTTCATTTGAGTTCGGGAGCGCCGATCGAAGAAGCTCTTTGGCTCAGTCCGCTGATAACTGACCAATCAGGTTCCGTAGCCTGGCAGACGAGTGCGACCACAAACTTTCCTGCGAGCGTACCGGCGTCACTTGTTGAAAAAGGCGCTCTCAAATTGAAAACCTGTCAGAGCGCGATCCTTGATTGTCGCGATCTCTCTCTGCCTGCAAATTTCTCTGGCGGGCTATGCCTTGCCGTAGCACCAAACACGAATCACACACTGATGAAAGTTGAGCTCACCGTCTCCCCCTGGAACGCTCACGCGTTTACCCACTTTAGACCAGGACTGCGATCTGCCCGAGTCTATCAACAGTCAAGACCTCGAGGCGGTTTGAGCACCGATTACATAGTCACCAATGCACGAATTGAAACTAGCGGAAGCAAACTCGGCCGAGATGAGATCGTGTGCGTCATAAACATCGACGACAAGGGCATGACCGGCGAACCATTGCTCGAGATCTTTAGCGCTGAAGGTCTCATCGAGCGCATCAAGGTGGGCAAGGTTCCGCCGTTTGGCTGTACGCATTTTTTGCTCTCCGACCTGGTCGGCAAACAATCGTTTGAGCGAGATCTAACGCTGAGGTTGGTTGATGAACAAGCGACAATGCTGATGTCCGCGGTACACCTTGATTTTCACAGGAAGGATATCGCCCTCGATCACGGTTCGGATCGATTCTCAACATTTCAAGAGTTCGACTGCAACGTCTGAGAAACACCGGACAGGTCAGTACCCGGCGCAGGTCACTACCCGGGGCAGGTCAGTACCCAGGGCAGGTCAGTACCCGGGGCAGGTCAGTACCCAGGGCAGGTCACTACCCGGGGCAGGTCAGTACCCGGGGGCAGGTCACTACCCGGGGGCAGTCACTACCCGGGGCAGGTCACTACCCGAGGTAGGTCAGTACCGATTCGCGGTAGCGTCGGGTGAGTCTCAAAATGCTGATAACTTGTTGATCCTCGAGACTCACCCGACGCTACCGCGAATCGGTACTGACCTGCCCCGGGTACCTGACCTGCCCCGGGTAGTGACCTGCCCCCGGGTACTGATCTTGTCCCAGCATCGCTCAATCAAGCAGACGAAGTTAGCTATCAGAAACACGGAACAGAAAAACAAGAAATTCGGAGGAGCGCAAAAGATCATGAGACGAGGGGTTGTCCTGGTGTTGGTATTAGCATTTTTAGCAGCGTCAGTTGCGGCGCAAAAGAGTAAACCCTGGACCGAGTGGTCCAAGAAAGATGCCGAGAAAACTCTTAACGATTCAGCCTGGGCGCAGACGCAAAGTGAAGGTGAAGAATCCACCTCGGCCTCCAGTTCATCAGCGATTACTCAAGTGGCAGCGCCGCGAGCCGCCGATCGCGACATAAGCCGGAGCGGTGAATCCGGCCAAAGTAAGCCAACGACAATGGTTAAATACCGGATTCGGTTGCTAACTGCGAAGCCAATCAGAGAAGCGTTCTCTCGTATCGTTGTCCTCAACCAGGAAAACCCCAGCCCTGAGTTGGCCCAACAGCTCCAGGGATTTATTGATCGCGACTTTAGCGATTACATAATCGTGGCAGTAACGCTGGAGACTAACGACAAGCGCATGGGAGGAACTGTAATGCAAACGCTTAGTTCAACGTCGGTGGAAGCCCTCAAGAATAATGCGTTTCTCGAGCGGAAAGACGGCAAGCGTTTGGTGTTACAAGACTACCGCGCTCCGACGACCGATGGGATGGGTGCAAAATTTATTTTTCCTCGCAAGCTGGATGGTGAGCCGTTTGTTGTTGATCCCAAAGACAATTTACGTTTTGTTGCTCAGTTCAACGATAAGCTAAAAATTAGCGCACGCTATAAATTATCTGAAATGTTCTACAACGGAAGTGTCGAGTATTAAGCTTCGACGTACGCCGCACGCGGCCGCGATTTAGTGTTACGGGTCTGGAAGCGACTCCTCGAGTGGAAGGATGAAGAACCTTTTCATGTTTAGAACGACCTTCGTCTTAATTCTCCTGACATTTACATGCTCTCTGTTTGTGCTTGCGAGTAAGGTGCACTTCACGCAAGCAAAACCTTGGACCGAATGGACCGCCAGGGACGCCGAAAAGATCCTGAATGACTCTCCGTGGGCCAAGATACAGGTTGAAACTGACACCTCTGAGTTGTTCTACGCTCCAACCTCTGATCCCAACATCACTCGAAATGCACCTAATGCAAATGCTCGACTCCAGGAAGGCGCGTCGAACCAGGAGATGAATGTGAAGTACGGCATCCGTTTCTTTTCGGCCCGTCCGATCCGTCAAGCCTTCGCCCGGTCAATCGAGTTACAGAAAAAACTGGACGAGGCCTCGATCCAAAGGCTTCGTCAGTTCGGAGAAATGGAATCGCCTCTCTCCATCATCATTGCGGTCACGTTTGAGTCGACTGATAAGCGGGCGCTTGGCAAGGTCATGCAGCAATTCAACAGTGCCGGGGCGAACACCTTGAAGAATAATACCTACCTTGAACGGAATGATGGGAAACGTTTGTTCATTCAAGAATACGTCCCACCGGGTGCCGACGGCTTTGGTGCACGATTTATCTTCTTGAGAAAACCAAACGAGCAGGAATTCATCACTGCTGATACGCGCGAAGTTCGCTTTGTTTCAGAGTTTGCTGAGGGTCGCAAACTCAATATGCGTTTCAAAGTTACTGACATGATATATAACGGAAAGCTCGAGTATTGAACCTGAGCAACCGTGCTAAACAAGGATTTGAGCAAATATGTAGCGAGGTAACTTGTGGTTCTACTCTGTGCGATCTTTGTGTTCTCGGTGCCTCAGTGGTTAGAAATGTGGCCCAAGATTCCACCAGAGAGGCACCAAGAGCACAAAGGTCACACGGAGAAATCCCTGAAAACTCCAGAGCCTTTGCTATGTTACTAAGAAGGCTCGGAGACGCGAATGTCCCAATAGGCAGGTTTGTCTCACTATTTTCTGGATCGTGCGTCAGCGACCCACAGCTTCAACCCTCAAGAACTCTTCCATTTATCAATCTGCTGCCTGTGGTAACATCTAGCGCCGTCTGGACCTCAAACGCGCACTCATGTCCACTACAGACTTCAGCCAGTTACAGCTAGCTCCCCTTGGGGCGGGCGATCTCATTGACCGTGCCGTTAGGCTCTATCGCCGTCACCTGTTCGTCCTGATTCAGACCGCCTCGCCGCCAATGATAATCGTGGCTGCGGGATGGATAATTCTATCGATCTATGTTCGCGAACTTTTCCAAAGCGCCTCACTTGATGATGCGCTCTACTATTTCCTCCTTTCCATGATTGGCTTTGGAATAATCTTCTTAGGTTATCTCTTCGTGTTGATCGTCATGGGAGGTGCCGCCCGAACGCTGGTGGCCCATTTGTTGCGCAACGACCCGGTATCCATGCGGGCCACTTATGCAGCAGTACGGTCGCGTTTCTGGAGTCTGCTGGCCGCATCTCTCATCATCCTGCTGGTCATCATGTGCGTCTCTTCGATCTGTACCATGGTGCTGTATTTTGCAAGCGTTCTTGTATTGATTGTATCGGTCCTGATTGCCACTGCATTACCTACCGCATTCTCCGTATTGTTTGGCGTCATTACCTTCTTGATTGGGCTTGCAGCCAGTACTTTTCTATTTTTCTTCGTCGTGGGCTTTGTCGCTTATGTCCCTCAGGTAATGCTGGTGGAGGGTAAGAGTTTAATTGACTCCTTCGGTCGTAGCATCACGTTGGCGCGCGGAAATGTGCGCCGACTAATGGCTATGACTCTCTTTACTACCTTTGCGACCCAATCCGCTTTAGTGATCCTGATTGTTCCGCTTGGCTGGATTGGCTATATCGCCGGAATCGACCTGTGGAACTCGGCTCAATGGCCCACGTGGTATGCAGTCTCATATAGCGTTTTAGGGCCAGTAAGCTCCATCTTGTTAACGCCGGTTTGGATGCTTGGGTTATCGCTTCTCTATGTCGATGAACGAGTAAGGCACGAAGGCTATGATATTGAACTATTAGCTGCCAGGTATTTGGGTGAGGTGCCGGATTCAAATGTGGCTTCGCCCCTTGGCCCAGCGCTCGCAGTGAATGCTCCTAAACCGCCGCCACCACCAGTTCGTAGAGGCATTCTGAATTTGGGTTGATGAGCAACACGCACCATAAAAGAATTAGTATCAGGTCTTGCGTCACGGCGGTTTTAATCATTTGTTGTCCGCTTGTTATTCACGCTATTCCGCTCAACGAATACCAGAACAACTTAAAACGAGCAGTCACTGCTTTAGACACTCTCAATCAGGTTGATGAAAACGAGAGTAACGATGCCTTTCAGAGTCGTGTTGGTGAAACTGTCTCGAGACTCAAAAACCTCATCCCTGTAACTCAACCCGTTGAAAATGGAAATGAGACCTGTACGGTCGACAACCATTGGTTTCATCAGGAACTTGATGATTACCTGCGTGCGGAACAGGACCTGAGATCCATCAAGCTGGTGATGATCTTGGAACGAGTTAAAGCGGTGGAAGACCGGGTTGTGGACGTGCAGCGACCTGGTCCGGCTGGAATGTCCAAGGACGAGTCGAAGGAGAGACTGTCTGCGATACTTAGCCGGCCTGCATTTTCTCATCAGTCGGCAAGTCAAAACGCCCTCTCGAAACTTATAAAGGACTTCCTGCAATGGGTCCAGAGCTGGTTCCCCAAAATGAAGCCATTGGCGCCGGGGCGCGCTTACTGGGTAAGTCGGGTCGCGCAAATAGTAGTGGTGCTATTAGCCGCGGCGCTTATTGGGTTTGTCATATTGCAACTCTTGAGTCGATCAAAACGGAGGAAGGTAACGAAGAAGAAATCTGTGCGTGGTCCTCGCATAGTTCTCGGTGAAGAACTGCAACCGGAAGACTCAGCCACCGATCTCTTATCCGAAGCCGAGGCCCTTGCTCGGAAGGGCGAGTTGAGAGCTGCAATTCGAAAGGCTTACATAGCGCTGCTGGTGGAATTGGGTGATAGGAAGATTCTGCACCTGGCCCAACACAAAACAAATCGTGACTATTTGAAGTCGGTCAGTAATCTACCGGTGCTGTACTCGTATATGGCAGGAATGACAGAGAGCTTTGATAGACACTGGTATGGACTGGCGCAGGCAACCAACGACGACTGGCAAAATTTTCGTCAGATCTACTTCGCCGCTCGGAGTGCTAAGGGCTAAAGTCTATGAGTCAGCGTTTGACCATTGTCCTCACTGCCGTCGCTGTCATTGGTGCGTTGGTGATCCTCAATATGCTGACTTACGTCAAGGATGAGAAGTCGCATGATTTCGAAGTTACGCCGAATCGTTCAACCTACCATTCTGGTCCAACCGGTACCTTAGCGCTCTATGATCTTCTCAGTGAGTCGGGTCGCCAGGTAATGCGTTGGCGCGAAACCACAGACAAATTACTCAAACAACCGGGCTCAACCGTTTCTACCTTCGTGATAATAGGCCCAACCAAAATCGAGTTTAGTAAGGATGACGTAAAGACCCTCTTACAGTGGGTTTCACAGGGCGGACGGCTGGTCCTGATCGATCGAGGACCTGAACGGTCGCTATTACCACCATCCGAACACTGGAGGGTTAGTCCGGTGCAAATGGATTACCCGACAATAGATATTGATCCGGCTGATACCAAGCAGATGACCGAGCACGTGGTAGCGCTACAGCCGGTGCAACCCAGCGTGCTGACGCGTGATATCCAGGCCGTAATCCCATCGCGCTTTGCGTCACGAATACGAATCGATTCCGTCGCACATAATAATGCAGACGAGGTTGATGATGCCGGTAGTGTCTCCGAACCTTCTCAGGCGCCGGTGGTTCATATCGCTGATCAAACTGGAGGACTCCTTGTTGATTACGCGTATGGAGGTGGCACCATCACTCTGCTAACAGATCCATACATCGTTGCTAATAGCGGGATAACACTCAAGGACAATCTACAACTTGCAATCAACACCATTGCGCCGTACCAGGGTCTGATAGCGTTTGATGAGTATCACCAGGGTCGGGGAGTATCTGAAAATCCGATTGCGGGTTACTTTTCCGGGACGCCGGTCCTGGCCTTTGCGGCCCAGCTCGCGGCCCTGATTATTTTCCTGATCTGGACCCGAGCGATCCGTTTTGGGAGACCATTACCTCTCCCACATACCGACCGGCGTTCGACGCTCGAGTTTGTAGCCTCAATGTCCGAAATTCAGGAACGTGCCAGGTCTTATGACCTGGCGATCGAGAATATCTATTCGCGAATTCGTCGCGTACTCGCGCGTTATGCAGGCGTCGACTACAACAGTCCTCGTTCAGTAATCGCAGCAAGGGTGGCCGCTCGTTCCAATGTTGATCAGAGACAATTAGAAATACTGATGCAGCAATGCGAAAACGCAATCAATGGCGAGGCCATCAGTTGGAGACAGGCGTTAGATCTAGTAAAACGTTTGCGTGAAGTGGAACAAACTCTTGGCCTGGGCATGCGTTCCAGGGACATGCGCCAGGCCGCCGAGAAAATGGCTTCGTCCTGAAAGACCCAAAGTAAAACTTCCTTAACAGTTAGAAAGAAACAGACCGGATCGATCCTAAAGACACTCGAAAAACAAAATGGCTGAATACGTCTCCTCTACCATCGCACACATTCGCAATGAACTCAGCAAGGTGATAGTTGGCCAGGAAGATGCAATCGAACAAATATTGATTGCGGTTCTTGCAGAAGGTCACGCCCTGGTTGAAGGTGTTCCAGGAACTGCGAAAACCCTGACTGTGAAAACACTTGCGCGTATTATCAATGCCACGTTCAGTCGCATTCAATTTACTCCCGACCTGATGCCTTCAGATATTACGGGAACGAATGTTTTTAATATCGCCACGTCAAATTTCAATTTAAGACGTGGCCCTATCTTCACAGACATTCTGCTGGCAGATGAGATCAACCGTACGCCTCCAAAAACTCAAGCAGCCCTGCTGGAAGCAATGGAAGAGAGGCAGGTAACTATCGATGGTGAGGCTCATCAACTTCCCCCGATCTTCACAGTTCTCGCGACAGAGAATCCAATCGAATACGAAGGGACCTATCCTTTACCCGAAGCGCAGCTCGATCGATTTCAGCTAAAGATACAGCTCGGATATCCATCCGAGTCAGATGAGCGAGAAGTGCTAAGTCGTTGGAATTCAGGGTTCAATTCGAAGCGGTTGGACCAGGTCAACCTCGTGCCTCTTTCTGATCCGATGGCGATCGTCAAATGCAGAGCAGAAGTAGCTGCCGCACAGATGGAGCCGGGGGTACAGCATTACGCAGTCGACCTGGTTCGACGGACACGCAGTCATCCTTTCGTGCACTACGGCGCCAGTCCTCGAGCAGCGGTCGCTTTGTTGCTTTGTTCGAAAGCACTTGCGGCGATTCGCGGTCGCGAATTCGTCACTCCCGATGATGTCCGAGATGTCTCGTTACCCGTACTGCGGCATCGCCTAACACTGCGCGCCGACGCCGAGCTCGATGGTGTAACTCCTGATGCCGTGGTTACTGACATCTTGAAGTTGGCTGAGGTCCCGCGCTGAGCATTCGTTTTCCGAAACACTTCTGACATAAAGCGATCATGACAGCCGGAGATCGTTGCGTCACTCCGGTTGTAGCTCCCGCCAAAGAAATCTACAAAATTGGAAGGCCTCCAAATTTTCGGGACGGATCCTCACAGTTGACTTTCGAAAAAGCTGAAACTATTTGAAAGTTTCAGATCGTCGCTCAGGGAACAAACTTTGCTTCAACCCCAACAAAGTACTCCCCGCCGGTCAGGTCCATCCATTGGATCTAATTTCTTGCTAAGAACAAGAAGGAGAAGTTTTATGTTCAAGAGAATGGCGCAAGCCTTGTTTTGCCTCGCCATGATCATCGGCGTAACTGGAGTTTGTTTTGCGCAAGCTACAGGAGGCATTAAAGGTACCGTCAGCGACGCTGCAGGTGCTCTGGTTGCCGGAGCGTCCGTCGAAGTTTTAAACAACAACACTGGAGACAAACGCACTACAACTTCTGCCGATAATGGCAGTTTCAGCATAACCAATCTTCCGGTTGGCACTTATACCGTTACCGCGAGTGCGACTGGCTTTTCGCCCGCAACCGCACAAGACGTACAAGTATCCGTGGCATTTGTCACCGATGTGACGCTGGCCCTTGCAGTTGGAGGAACTACAGCGAATGTAACAGTCACCGCTGGTGATATTCAGACTCAACTCAATAATACGGACCAACAGCTGTCTACCTTGATCGATAATAAAAAGATCATGGACCTGCCGTTGCTCAGTCGCGATCCAAATGGCCTGATCCTGCTAGCACCGGGTGTAACACAAACACAGACTTCGCTCGGTGGTTTTAGCGTCAACGGGCAGCGGGAGCGAAACAACAACTTTCTGGTAGACGGCATTGACAACAATGATGCGGATGTTCCCGGAATCGCAGGTGGCGCTGCTACTCCCAACATTGACGCTACTCAGGAATTCAGAGTTTTAACAAGTAATTTCAATGCAGAGTATGGTCGCAATACAGGCGCAGTCATCAACGTCGCAACAAAGAATGGAACGAATCAATTTCACGGCGGCGGCTACATGTATTACCGGTCCGGGAGATTTGCAGCACGCAATTTCTTTGATGATGAGAAAGCACCTCTTCAACGCAAACAATTTGGTGGTTCGATTGGTGGACCAATTGTTAAGGATAAGGCCTTCTTCTTCTTCAACTACGAAGGCGATCGATCGCTAAGTTCGACCACGGAGACTCGCACTGTTCCTTCAGCACAAGCTCGTTTGGGCATCTTTCCAAATACTCCGTTTGGGACTCTGGATGTTGGACTAAACGGCGCAAACAATAGAAGCGCGCTCGGTATTTGCGATGTCTTCGGTGCACCAGGACTTTGTCCCTTGATCTTACCCAATGGCAATCTCGGTATTAACCCTGGGATGCAGAAGATCTTGAACCTGTATCCGCTCGGCAATGTTTCGGGCCAGGGAACTTTACCAGGTGTGTTTGATCTCTTCAGGTTCACCGCACCCAATCGATCCGAGGTTGACACTACAGCCTCTCGAATCGATTGGCATGTGAGTGAAAATCACACTTTGACGGGCAGCTTCAATACAAGTAATGGCGACTTCGACCTATTCCCCGAGACTTTTCCGGGAACGGGCGATAACAGTCGCACGCCTCAAAAGAGCTATCTTTTGAGTCTTAATCTGACCTCCAACTTGACTCCCAGTCTTATCAATGAACTTCGATTCGGCGGAAATCGCATCGAAGCGATTTTCAATGGTCCTGGTGACGGAGGCTCTAGTCGGGCCGTCTTCGATCAAATTCTTTCGGATTTCGCAGCTGGCGGAATCGACAATCAGCTACAGCCTTTTGGTGGACCAAATGGCGAGTTAGTAAATCTATCCGGTGGCACCATTACCCCGTTTGCAGCGTTCGACACGCAATTTCGTTACTCGGGCACGACGGTGCTTGGCGACACTTTGACATGGGTCAAGAACAATCACACGCTACGAGGAGGGTTTGAGTATCGTTGGATCTATTCCAACGGAGCGAGCAACTTCGGTCGTAGCGAATCGATCAACTTCAACACAGCCCAATTCGGAGGCTCGTTTCTTCAAGACGCGGATGGTAACCCGATACCGACCAGTGGTATTGGAGGCCAACTGCAGAACTTTGCCAGTTTGCTTTATGGATTCTTTGGTGTGCAAAGCCAGTCGCAGTTCTTTAACAAGGATCAGGTGCGAGTGGATGAAGACTATAGAGGTTATCGAGTTCGCGAGTCGGGGATCTTTGTGCAAGACACCTGGAGGATTCGTCCTAACCTTACACTTAACTATGGTTTGAGGTGGGACTACAACGGTGTGCCCTACGAAGTGAACGGACAGCTTTCAACGCTCGTAAATCAAGATCCTTCTGGTCCACAACCTGATGGAGGTTTTGAATTTCAGATCGTCGGTAAGAACTCACCCAATCCACGCTTGAATCTATGGGACAGCGACTTAAATAACTTCGCACCGCGATTCGGTTTTGCATATAGTCCCGACTGGTCGACTGGCTGGATTTCCAAGCTAACTGGTGGTCCAAGCAAGATGTCCATTCGTGGCGGTTATGGAGTCTTTTACGATCGCGTCTTTACGAACCTGTTCAGCAACTCGAGTGCGAACCCGCCTTTCCAACGTGACTTCCAGTTTCTCTTTGATTTTCTTGGTGAGAATGGTTTCACTGGAGGTATCGCGGATGAGGGCGGAAACATTCCTCGGGTGCCAACTCAGGTTACAAGTCCTTTTGCCTTCAATGGTGATGAGTTGGTTCCGGTTATCTTTGCCCTTCGAGGCAACAACGCGTTCCAGTCGAAGTTTGCGACTCCGTATACCCAAAGCTGGAATTTCGGTATTCAACGAGAGCTGGGTAATCAGTTTCTGTTTGAAGCCGATTACGTTGGTTCTCACGGTCTAAACCAGTTGAGAAATATTAGCGGAGCCTTGCCAAGCGTTCAGCGACGGAATGCAATCTGTGGAACGTCTACGGATGGACCATGCGGAGACGAGCTGGGCGGTGACCCTGCGCCGGCTCAAATCAATCCCACGGGTACTCGTTCAAATTTCCTGAACGGCGTACTGAACACCGCCTTTAATCCGATCTTCCTGAACCTGGCGCTTGGACAATCAACCTTCAACTCGATGCAGTTGCGATTGACCAAGACTCTGACCAATAAGAGATTCGGTACTGGCCAGATCCAGGGTTCTTATACGTGGAGTCATTCGATGGACGACTCAGCGGATGGTCTGGTGCCGGGCGCTGGTCCAAATGGCGCCAGTGAGCGTGGCTTACCTCGCGATTCCTCGGGTTTCGCCGGTGGTTTTAGTGCGGGTGAACGCGGCAATTCGGGCTTTGACGTTCGCCACCGCATGGTATTGAACTTTATTTACGACCTGCCATTCACCTTTGAGAACAAGACTCTCAATCGCGTGTTTGCCGGGTGGACGGCTTCCGGCATCGTACAGTCGCAGACTGGAACCCCTTATAGCATTTTCGGTGCAACAGACAGCGCCGGTACCGGATTGGGCCAGCGTGCCGATTTCGCACCTGATGGACAAGGACTTTCTGATCTGTCAACGGCGGTCACCAGTGATTCGACCTATACTGGCCCGGCCCGCAGCCTGTTCAGAAATCCATGTCCCCTTAATACGGTTAACACCAGCCCCAGTACCTGTAGTGATCCGGTTGGTCCAGCCGTTGGGAGGCTTGGAACTGTAGGAAGAAATCAATTCTACGGTCCCGGCTTCAACAAGGTCGATTTTTCGATGATCAAGAGAATTCCAGTGACGGAGAATGTTCATTTCACGCTCCGCGCCGATTTCTTCAATATCTTCAACCACACTAACTTTGGCCTTCCAGGCAACGACATCAACAGTGGCCTGTTCGGTCAATCAATTACTGCGGGAGCTCCTCGAATTCTTCAATTTGCTGGACGAATTGATTTCTAACTCGATAACGGAGTAATTCCTTTAAACCGGGGCGTTGCTTTTTAACCGAAGCAACGCCCGCTTTTTTGACCAGTACAGTACCGCGAGCGAAGCGACCGGATGGCACACTCAATGTTGATCCTCGGATGGCTGTGTTGAGTGTGTCATCCGGTCGCTTCGCTCGCGGTAATACTGGGTCGTCTTAATCTTTGTGAAGCGCCTTAGGATTCTTGAGGCGAAGCCGGGTGCGCACTTGCAGTCGCCGGACTACGCCCTTCTGACTCGAGACGGATTCGCGGATTGCGGCTCGCGCTCAGCCCAATACTTTCAGACAACAGGAAAGTGATGGCTGACAAGTGATCAAGCATTAGTCTAGAATCGTTCACGTTGCGCTTCGTCTTCACACGACTGTTCTACCTACTGATTGCCATCGGGTTCCTGCCGCTGTCGCTCGCATGGTCGCGGCCGTGGTTGCGTTGGTTTGCGCTTTTCTACGACGTAACCATCCTGGTCCTTGCAATTGTCGATAGCCGGTTGAGTCATTTACCAACTGAAGTTGAAATCCATCGTGAATTTGGCGGCCGTTTCGAAATGGGAGCCAGGACGGAAGTTAGAATCCGTGTGCAAAACAATTCTCACCAAAGCGTGGCACTCCAGATCAAAGACGAGTTTCCACCAGGGATGCGGATAACTGGACTCAGAGAAGCAAGGCTCAACGTCGAACCTCGCACGAACGCTACGCTAATCTACGAACTCACTCCTCCCAGGCGCGGAAGGTTTGATTTTGGTTACACAGCAGTGCGTTTTAAATCGAGATGGAAACTGGTTTGGTGTGAAGCGAGAGTGTCAGCACCGGAGAGCGTCAAGGTCTATCCGAATCTGCGTCGAGCCCGTGAAGCGGAGTTGAAGGCACTTGGAGCTCGCTCAATCGTGTCATCACATCGCAAGACTTCATGGCGAGGTGAAGGCCGCGAGTTTGAGTCGATGCGCGATTACGTGCGCGGTGATGAACTCCGACATATCTCGTGGACAGCTACCGCGCGACGCGGAAAACTCACAACCCGCCAATATCAGATCGAGCGTGACCAAACAATCCTGATCGCAATGGACGCTGGCCGGCTGATGACTGCGCGAATCGAGCAGGAGACGAAACTGGATTCTGCAGTACACGCAAGCCTGGCATTGATCTCGGCGGCCGCTAGAGCCGGCGACAATGCGGGTCTGCTAGTTTTTGGAAGGAAGATTAAGAGCTATTTGCCGCCAGGTCGGGGACGCGATCACCTCGAGGCGGCCCTGGAAGCGTTGTATGCAGTTGAACCGGAAATGATCGAGCCTTCCTATTCGCAAACGTTTGAGTTCATTTCCGCCAATAGCAAGAGAAGGTCGTTGGTGGTGTTGTTGACAGATCTGGTCGACGAAGAAGGCTCCAAAGAGTTGTTGAACTCCTTACATCTCTTAAGACCGCGTCATCTACCGTTGGTCGTTACAATCGCAGATCGCGATTTGAAGGCCGTCGTGCGTGAGATACCAACCAGCTCGAAAGAACTATTCACCCAGTCCGTTGCGGAAGAGATCATCTATCATCGTGAGGCCGCCTTGCGCCTGGTTGAATCTCTCGGTGGGCTGGCGCTCGACGTCACGGCAGCCGCTTTAGCTCCCGCCTTGCTCGAGACTTACCTACGCGTGAAGGAAAGAGGACTGCTCTAAACAGTGGTTCAGTGCCGAGGCAGTAACAACTATTGAGTTTGCTATGTCAGCACAGTCGCTGTGCTTGTGCTTCCATTTATGGGTTCTGTTGTCATCCATCAACAGGCTTCCGCCGACTTCAAAACTCGCGTTCTTCGCCAGGCTTGGTGTCTCTACCGGCCAGCAGTAGATACGAAAAGAGTGCGATTCCCGTAGTGATTGCAATGCCATACTTGATCTTTGGATCAATTGGGGCTGGCGATATAAAGCCCTCGATGGTTGCGGCGACCACCAGAAATACGGCGACTCCTAACATCAGACGCACTGCTTCAGCGCCCCTCGATTTAAGCGCATCTGCTCGGGATAGATCACCGGGCATAAGCATTGCACTTCCGATCAAGAGGCCCGCGCCACCCGCAATGAAGATACACGTCAGCTCGATCACGCCATGGGCAACCATAAAAGTCACCAGGTCATTGCCGAAACCAGCACGGTAGGTCAGCGCCAGCACCGACGCGATATTCGCTCCATTGAATGCCAGGTAGTAGACGGTGCCAAGACCTAACAACGCGCCATACGCGAATGTATAGATCGTGACCCGAATGTTGTTCTGCATTATGAAGGCGGCGCCAATCTGGTTCTTATCGTTGAGACTCTCCCACCATGGCGTACGAGTTTCGATGACGCCCTCTCTCATCGCGGGACTGACGCCAACTAACTCAGAAAATTCCGGATCATAACGAGTGGCAACAAAACTGAACACGGCAAAAGATGCGAAGATAGCGAAAGAGAATGCCGTATAACGCCAGGTCCGGCGAAATGTTTGTGGCAGCTCTCGAGCGAAATAATTTCGTATGCGCTTGCCACCTTGTGCATCTGCCCGATAGATTCGTCCGTGAGCGCGAATAACAAGGCTGTTGAGGTAGTTGACCAGTCGAGGGTCACGCGACTCTGCCCTGGCGATTGCAAGGTCAGATGCGGTGCGTCGGTAGATGCGGCCTAGCTCGCGCACTTCATCCTTGCGCAGCTTCTTGAGAGACGAGCGATCCAGAAGCTTCATTAGCTCCTCTAATCGCTGCCAGGCGTTTTTTCGTTGATTTATGAAGCGATCGGCCGGCACACAGAGAAAGATACGTCGAAACTAAACAAAGTTAAAGAGAAAAGATAGACGAAATATGAGCGGGCTAATTGAGTGCGTTCCGAATTTCAGTGAAGGAAGAGATGCCTCAACCGTTGAGCAGATTCGAAACGCAATCTCAAACGTTCCAAGTACCTGCGTGCTCGATACTCACATTGACGCAGATCACAATCGCTCTGTTATTACCTTTGTAGCAAGCATGGACCACGTGGTAGACGCCGCCTTTAACGCGGTTAAGCAGGCTGCGGAACTTATCGACTTACGAAAACATACCGGCGAGCATCCTCGGCTTGGCGCGACTGACGTATTGCCGTTTATTCCGATCAGGAACGCAACCATGGAAGACTGCGTAGAGCTTGCGCACGAGGCCGGCCATCGAATTGCATCCGAGCTTGGAATTCCAGTCTACTTTTATGAACGTGCTGCTCTCCGATCTGATCGCGTCAATCTCGAAGACGTACGGCGTGGTGCTTTTGAACTGCTGCGAGATCAAATAACGACCGTTCCTTCGAGAATCCCGGATGAAGGCATAGCACGCATTCATGAGAGTGCGGGCGCCATCATAGTTGGAGCGCGCTCATTTCTGATCGCCTTTAACTGTGTGCTGGCGAGCGACGATCTCGTTGCTGCCAAACTGATTGCCAAAGCCATCAGAGCTCGCAGCGGCGGCCTGCCTTTCTTAAAAGCACTTGGTTTCAAATTAACGTCGCGCAGTCGCGTGCAGGTTTCGATGAACCTACTGAACTACAAAGTTACGGGAATGCGTGAGGCGTATGACGCAGTGCAACGTGAGGCGGAGAAGTTAGGTTTAGAAGTGGAGAGCGCTGAAATTGTCGGTCTTGTACCGCAGGATGCACTTGATGAATCAGCTGAGTACTTTCACAAGCTGGATAAGTTCACGCCGTCCAAAGTTTTGGAAAATCAAATCGCGGCCTGTCGAAAGTTTGATGAGACCTAAGCCTTATTCTACGACCCTAGTCTTATCAACTCGCGACGAAGTTTCTCGTGCTTCTGCATTTCTCGCAGATATTGGTTTTCATCAACTCCTGCCTTGGCTCGAATGATTGAGACCAACTGCTCCTTTTCGCTCTCGGTCCACCCCGGCAGATCTCGAATGAGCGAGAGGGCAGGCGCAAAGTCGGCGAATATTCGTTGCTGAGCTTCTCCTGATTGTTTGCTGTCAAAACCGAGCGCGTCGCCGACTAACCCAATCGTTTTCTCCCGCATCATTGAAGCGTCACCGTTGAATTGCTGGGCCATTCGCTTCTGTACTCGAAACCCTATATTCCTGACCTGGAACCTATCCCACTCGCCTTGGTGTTTCTCCTCGAGCTCGAAGATCATCGGAGCCTGGGCCAGCTTGCGCAGAGTTGCTGAGGAGGTTCGATAGTTCTTTCTGCTAGCAAGCTTTTTCTCTTCGTTCGCGGTCAACTGTCTTAACTTAGGATCTGTAGAACGAAACCCGAGTTTTCGATAGAACCAGAATGCGCCAGACTCGATTCCTTCTTTGTTTTCGTGGCCGATCTGGTAAGGATCGAGTGAGAAGGCCGAGACTCCCGTCAGATGATGCATTACGTTGAGCGTCTGCGCGTAGATCCATGCCGTCTCACCTTCGCGAAAGGTGTAGTACAGGTTGAAGCCGCTTTCCATCTTTTCGCAAACCGAAAGTCCTTCGAAGTATCCAACCGGCACTCGATTCCTGTAGATCATCGCCGCATGATAAGCGCGCAATGGCAACCGCCGGTCCGGAGGCAATGCCATAACATGAAGGCAAAGCCCTCGGTCGAGCTTTACTTCCCACACGCGTTTCGGATCCCCATGGGTGAAACCGTAGAGTTCGCGGTAACGAACCGTGGACGCCTCTTTCGCCAGGTCAATCGCCCGTTCACCCTCCTTCAGACTTAGCAGGCGGATGGCTGACACGGGTTTGGTGACCTCACTTCTAAGGTTTACGTCACGACGAGGTATCAGTGGTCCATGCTGATAAAAGACCGATCTATCGTCGCCGAAACGTAGTCCGGTCCTCGTGGATTGATAAGCCGGCATCCAGCGAACATATAACTGCTGTGCGTTATAGATCTCCGCCTTTTGTCTTTCGCTTACAGGCAATTTTTCAAAATGAGCCAATAGCCATTCAATTTCGGAGGTCCCATTACGTGCGAGCCGGAGCCATTCACGGTAGGGAATATTGGCCTCGACAAATGTATCCTCTTCGAATAAAGGCATGAACCTGGGCCAGGCGTCAGCCAGGCGGTTCTCACCCTCGAACCAATCCCAGTCCAATCGAATTTGCCTCGGGAACTTGCGAGCGAGCCAACGAACGATATCAAAAGTAAAAGTATCGCTGACTGAGTCGCCCGAGATTCCGGAGATTTCCGGATGCCCTATTGGCGAAAGATCGGCGTCCAGCTCACTTAAAAACTTGACTCGTTGGTGAAAGCTGCGAAGCTGCGACTCTACTGCACTGACGATTGAACCGTCATGAGGATAAGCGCGAATGAAGAGAAGAGTTTCATGATAAAGGACCAGAGACTCTGCATCCCTAATCGAAAACTGTCGCAACTTACGCAGTAAAGCTAGTACAGACCGCGCGCCCTGAGCCGTGAAGTCGGATTTTAGAAGGTTTAGTTTCTCGACTAGCTGTTCGTTAGGTGAGCGGGACACGGATGTTCGGAGTGTAAGTGAATCAGGCGCGGCGGATGAATTTTGCGGCGATCCATCCGACGAGTATCAAACCAGAAAGAATCAACCAGTTATTCGTCTCACCGTAGGTAACGCCCGGATAATGATTACTGATCATGATAAATACCACAGGCACTGCCAGGAACGTGTTCTGCTTCGATCGAAGTTTGGCCTGTGCTGCGAGATTCGCGTCAGGATGCTCCCCCTTTTTCAAAGCTTCGATCATCTTGTGTTGAGCCGGTAGAATCCGTTGCCAGACATTCGCGGCCATGATGGTGCCAAATAGCGCTCCAACATGAATGTACGCGGCGCGTCCGCTAAAAATATGCGTCAGCCCATAGCAGAGTGCCACGATCAGAATATAGGCGATGATGGCAAAGGCTTTCTCGTTGCGCCCCAGAGGCGACAACATCATCACGTCGTACAAGATCCACCCGCCTATCAGAACCGCAACACCGATAACCACGGCGACTCCAACACTCATGTCACGAACGTCCACGTCAACGAGTGCACCACCACCAAGATAGAAAATCAGAATGAGTAGAGCCAAGCCGCTGAGCCAGGTGGTGGCGGCCTCCCAGCGGAACCAATGCAAGGTCCGAGAGACAAGGTCAGGGACCTTGCGTCGTTCGACCACGTAGAAGCCGCCACTATGGACCATCCAGACTTGTGGCGGGGTCCCGGTGTTAGCGAAGGCTTTTTCTTCTTCAGTAAGTCGGGCGTCGAGCCAGGTGAAATAGTAGGTGGTGCCAACCCACATAATTCCTGCAAATACGTGGATCCAACGGAATATTAGGTTGAGCCATTCATTGAGGGTGGGATGGAGATGCATTAACTCCCTCTATACGTCGAATATCCGTAAGGGCTAATCAGCAGCGGTACATGATAGTGTTGCGACGCATCGTCGATCTTAAAGACGATCGTGACCTGTGGATAAAAACATTCCACGCTCAGTGACGCGTAATACGGTTCAGTATCAAATATCAATCTATAAGTTCCATCCGAGACCGGCCGCTCAACCAGAAAAAACGGTTTCACCCGACCATCGTTGTCTGTCCAGGCGTGGCTCAGTTCGGTCCAGCTTTCGTCGTTGTTTTGCACTTCCAGGCAAACCGCAACTCCACTTGCCGGAGATCCTCGCGATGTATCCAGGATGTGAGTTGAGATGGTACTCATGTCGCCGTCTCTGATAACCGGGTGGACCGTTGTTCTTCGAAGGTCGCTTCGAATTGAATCAACGAATGTAAGCTATTGGCCCAACAGTTTCGCTATTCTTAACCGCGTGATTTTTGCTTGCTCTCCCGCAGCAATCGGCAGCTCAGTTGAAGGTTCGTTGTCGATGCGGGCCGCTAGAATGGCCAACATTTCTTGCGGCGACTTCCCAGTTGCACAAACAATAAAGATGTAGCCGAATTTGGCTTCGTACTGAGAGTTCAGGTCCGCAAGCCGCTCGAGCGTAGACTGTGCGGCGCCATTTATACCTGACTGTTCCTGTCCTGACCACTGTTGAGACGTCGCCGAAACTTGTGATTCGGCCTTCTTCTCGCCAATTTTGGGATGTGCTCTGAAGGCTTCCAACCAATCATTTTGATCTAAACGCGACCAGACGTCATCAGCGCTGGAGTATAACTCTCCTATTGAGCCAAAAGGTCTCTTTTCTTCTAACATGTGGGCCCAGTTCTTTGAGCCGCAACACTTCAGCAGTTCTTCGAATGCACGCTCGCGTGGAAGATTGTTCAGCCAGCTTAAACCATGCTCTAAAAGATGGTCTTGTATCATGCTCGACAAACTCAGAAAACAGGTCTACCGAAAACGCGTAGGCGGCTAACTCCACCGTCCGGAAAAATATTGAACCTCAAGTGTGAAACCGTGCCGGCGTCGGTCAATTCCTTTTCAAAGAGATGTCGAGTATGAGCCTGTAATTTTGTTCTGCTTAAAATGTTCAGCCAGGCGACCGAGGCGTCTGTCAACTTTTCGTCAACTAAATCAGTCGTATTCGTTCCTTCGAGCGAGCAGCTTTCCGGAAAATTTCCTTTGAAGTAGCTGGTGTCAATCTCGACTCGATCGACCGAGCCTGGCCGGCCTAGTTTGATAATCACCCAATCGTAACCTGGACCACGCCGCCGTTTTGTTTCCCAGCCGTCGCTCATATTGCTCGCGCGGCCCGGCATAATTAGATTGTGTTTATGTCCAAAGAACATGTCGCTGCACGCGAGGACCAACGCACCGCTTTCCACCGATGCCAGGTCAACAATGCCGCCGTCGCGTTTCACCAGGTCCCAATCGGGAACGACTTCCCCGTAGACTCGAAGTCTGGCAACCCCACCATCAGGATAGATCTTGAATCTCAGGTGAGTGATGCGTTCGTTGTACTGAATGCTGAACGAATTGCGGCTGTCGCCGGCGAGCTCTACCTGCGGTAATAAACTATTCCATTGAATCGTGTCGTTTTTTAGTTCGTCCTCAGATGGTTGCCCACTGATGGACGCTCCTTCGAGCGAACAGTGCTCGGGGTAATTACCACGGAAGTAACTGGTGTCTACGACGATGCCGCGGACAATCCCGGGCAGTCCGAGACGAACTATGCACCAGTCAAATCCTGGTGTTCTACGACGACGACTTTCCCAGCCGTCCATCCATTTACCACGTTCCGTGTACTTACCTTCAATAAAGATTGGCGCGCTTACTTTCAGCAAATTCTCTTTAGGGGCAAAGAAGTCGTCATTTGCAAAAACGACTGTTCCGCCAACTTTCTCCGAGGCGAGATCAATTAGTTCCGTGAAGTCCATAACGTACCCTGGAGTGCGCCGGCCCGGCGGCGCTTTTCTCTCAACTAAGCAACGCGACTCTCTCTTCTAAAACTAGCTCGAAATCTCAGCACTACGATGTAACAAAGCGCCGCCGGGCCGGCGCACTCCAAGAGTTTTTACTGTAGCAGCATTTGTCCGGATGGTCCTTCGAGTATGGTGGCTCCATCATATATCTTTCTGCCTCGAAGAAAAGTTTTATTAACAACGCCGTACAGTGATTCGCCTTGATAAGGAGTAATTTTATGCTGATGCTCCAGCTTTGCCGCGTCTACCTTAAATTCGGCAAGAGGATCCCAGATAATCAAGTCCGCATCGTTACCTACCGCAATTGATCCTTTTCGATGGTGCAACTTTACCTGCGTAGCCGGACCGAGGCTCAACCATTGAGCTAAATCCCGGAGAGTAAAGCCTCTCTTTTTCGCCTCAGTCCAAACGATTGGCAATCGCAACTGAAGCGACGCAATTCCACCCCACGCAGCAAGAAAATCACCGCTCTCCTGCAACTTTAAACTGGCAGGACATGGAGAATGGTCCGATACAATTAGATCGATCACGCCGTCGCGCAAACCGTCCCAAAGCTTCTCACGATTGGACCGCTCGCGGATTGGAGGACAGCATTTGAACTGGGTTGCGCCTGCGGGAATGTCCTCAGCAGCCAGATGAAGATAATGAGGACATGTTTCAGCCGAGATTCTAACTCCGGAAGCTCTGGCGTCCTTCAATAGCGAGATTGCGTCTGATGACGACAGGTGAACGATGTGTACTCGAGTTTCAAATTCTCTGCTTAACTCCACCATCAACTCCACGGCGAGATTCTCGGCCGATCGAGGTCGTGAATGGAGGAAACCGGCATAGGTTGAAGGCGGACCGCTAAAGCTCGGAGTCGCGTGGTCGATCGGACCAGGTAACTCTGCGTGCACGATTAGCAGCGAATCGAGTCGCGTGAGCTCGGGCATCGCGACGCGCAGATCTTCTTCAGTGACATTAGGGAACTCATCGACGCCGGATGGCACAAGGAAACACTTGAACCCGACGACTCCCGCCTCTTTGAGACCACGCAACTCCGAAGTATTTCCGGGTACGACACCACCCCAAAAGCCCACGTCAACAAAACAATTATTCCTGGCGACGGAAAGCTTGGTCTCAAATCCTTCAGTGGTTGTAGTTGGAGGAATTGAGTTTAAAGGCATGTCGATAACTGTTGTTGTTCCGCCGGCGGCGGCGGCCTTGGTAGCTGTCGGAAAACCTTCCCAATCGCTTCGACCAGGCGAGTTGATATGAACGTGAGTGTCCACCAGTCCCGCCATCACCACCTCATTCTGCTTCGCTTCAACCAGTGGTGACCCCGAGTCGATCTGATCGTAGTCGGTAATCGACACTATCCGGCCTTCGCGGACATGGATCGCGGCCGGCTCGATACGTTGCGGCAAGACAACAGACTGCCCGCGAATTATCAGGTCCATATCCAGCGCAAATCCCGTTTAAGAAAATTGTGGAGGTGGAGGAGGCAAATTCGGTTGGATGCTGTTTTGATCAGCGAGTCCAAAAACCTGTTCGTACGCAACAGCAATCGCCGCGTACGTTATGGGCACCGCGAGATAGACTCCAATGATGAACACAAAGAGTCCGGCAATGCTCAGCAGGTAACCCAGGAACATCAGCCCGAGCAGTCCCCAGAAGTTTGCAAAAGCCGCCCTGAAGCTAAGCTTCACTGCGTCGAATCCCTGCAACCGGCGCTCTACAATCAGGGGATATGCAAATAGAAATCCGATCGAAATCAGAATTATGGCCAGCATCAGGATTAGAAAGAAGACTGCGAAGAGCAACATAAACAGCACGCCAGTCACTGCACCCTGGTCGCTGCCCTGCGATGCTACGGCAACCAGAATGATGCCTATGTAAAACCCGAAATACGCGGGGACGGCGACCGCCAGAATCGGAATGATGTGAAATAGAGTTGCAATTACTGATTGTCCAAAGTAGTCGAAACCCTTAAACAGCAGGCCAAACTCAATAGGCTCTCCACGGCGTTTTTTGAAAAATGTCAGGTAGAGACCACACATCATTGGGCCAAAGAGAATGGCCATTGGAAGCGCCGAACCAATCAACATTCCCACGATGGTCATTCCCAGGAAGAGCCAATATTGATCCTTGATGAGTTCCCACCCGCCTTTAAGACACTCGACTGGTCGGACGACGCCGCGTTGAAAACTTAACTGGGGATTGTTTGTCATTTGTCTTCCTTTAGCTCACATCAGGGGAAACGTCTGCCAGGGAAAGGATTACCGAGAGGTCTCGGCATCGGCATTCGCCAGCGCATCTGTTTGGAACTTAGTGCGACTGAATATTCGCCACCATAGGGTGATTGGAAAGTCTTCAGGTTGAAAGGAACGAACGTGAACTGCTGCGCGCTTGATACAAGATACCAGAATCCTCGGTCTCTCAGGTCAGACTTTCGCCGCTTCAGCAAAGCCGAAGCCAAAGCGCGTCCGTTGAACGCGACTCCTTCACCCCGCGACTGACTCCAGTAGTCGAAATTGTCATTTCGTTTCTTCCCGCAATCAGAGACGACCGTATTTACTATTGATCGACAACCGCCAACCGAACGCCCTGATAACAAAACTTTTCCCTCTCGAACAGTGATTTGTTCGTCACGGGATTTCGAGTCGACTCGGTAGGTACCGTTATCAACGATGGTTACTATTGTTGACACGCCGCCGATCTTAATTGGAGGCAAGTTTTTTTGATTAAAAATTGCTGCGTCCACAATCATAGAGCCTCGGACGAGTCTCAGTGTGACGCCTTCGTTAGTAAGAGCGTCCAACAAGAGTTCAGAGTTTCCATCCAGCCTCAGGGTTATATCCGGGAAGATTGATAGCTCGAGTCGGCTGAAAGGCTCCGTCCGTAGGCGGTCTTGAGGTTGGAGCTCGGTTTTTTCGTCAACGGCTTGCCAATCGTGTTTATCGTGGATGATTTCGACGCCAGTATCAGCAAAGAGAACTGTCCCTGGTCTAGCAGAGACCACATATGCGCCGCCGGTTGCAGGCTCCTCTGAATCGTCGTAATCGACGGCCGGCTCTTTTCCGTCTTCATGCGTTTTTATCCAGAGCGGATCCTTCTTGAGTGCGCGATTGGTCTTTATCAGTTCCTCGGCGCGCGAGTGGCACCAGCTGTCGAAATCATCTTCGAGCTTTGGATTTCGGTCGCTGATCGTAAGTACTCCATTTTTCTTGACGCCAATCTTTTTACTTTTAATGAACTGTCCATCGAAGATTGCAGTCCCACTTCGCACTACGACCTCGACCGAGTTATCGCTGGCGAGATTTATTCGCATCACTCCTGGCTGAACGATCAGGATTTCACCTGAAGGAGTGATGACGCGGATGAGATCATAACGACCAACGGCTTCGGTTAGAGGAGCGACCCATGGATCATTCAGCAACTCGAAATTCAATGCTCCCGCATTCAGCTGTAATCGAAGGCGGTCATAAGCCGTGCTAAGAAACTGCACTTGCGTCTCGCCGGCAAGCCGCATGTAGTTTCCCGGTTGTAAGAGGACCTCTGCCCGACTGGAACTTGCGCTAACGACCCTGTCTCCATCATGAAGTTCCAGGCCGGTCGAGACTTTTTCCTGCGAATTATCGCGGTCGAAAGAGACAGTGCCTTCGAACAGATTCACACGAACTCCATTTACCAGACCCTCAAAGGTTCCATCCTTGTCTTGTCCGACAGTAAGTTGAGACCAAAGATCAGTCGCGACAATAAGCAATAGCAGACAGATGAATTCCTTAAGGTTGAATCGGCGAAAACGGTCGTTGGACCTAGCGACGAGCATTGTCAGTGTTTGGGCTGTGAACCTAAATTGGACAGAAAATCTGTGAGTAAGTTTAGCGCTACTTGAAGTCTGTAAGGTGCCGAAGATCTGATGTCGTCAATCGGGGCGATCTCTTTTCGCAAGATCTGGCCGGCACTTTTGATTAAGTCTGTGTTGATTACCCTGTCCCGCAATTCATTCTCGACGTTTACACAGCGCATGACAACCGGTGCGACACTGCCAAAAACGAGCCTCGTATCCACGACACGGTCGTCATGTACATGGGCCACGGCTGAAAAGCATACTTTGGAGATTGCCTGGGCCTTACGCGTACCTACTTTCCGAAAGTAATGCGTCCAGCCTGACTTGTTCCGAGGTAGGCGAATCCTGGTCAACAACTCGTCTGGTCGAAGCAACATCTGCTTGTAGCCGGTGTGAAATCCCTGGTAAGGCAGCCAGCGCGAATCATCTTTCGAACGGAGTTCGATTTCTGCATCGTATGCCAGCAAAGCTGGAGGTGTGTCAGCTGCAGGTGAAGCGTTTGCTATGTTTCCTCCGATAGTGCCGCGATTCTGAATGGCGAGCCCACCGGTTTCACTTGCAGCCTGGCACAACATGGGAAACTCTTTGCGTAAAATTTGATTGGCCTGGACGTCGGTATAGGTAGTAAGGGCCCCTAGTGTGATCGAGTCCGGCGTCGCTTCAATTCCTCTTAGTTCATCAAGGGGCCAGATGTTGATGTATCTTCGAGGCTCAAGTTTTCCTGACTCAAGCAGCACCATCAGGTCGGTGCCACCGGCAAATGGCTTCCAACCAGGCTCCGCGATTAGCTTCAGAGCGTCGTTAAGCGAGGTTGGAGTTACGAGTTCATATCCTGGGATGTAAGCACGCATTTCAACGATTTGACTGACACGCTTTCACGATTGATTCAAAAATTTTCATGTAGCCCGTGCAGCGGCAGAGATTGCCGGCGAGCCCGGTGCGAATCTCACTCTCGGATGGGGTGGGATTTCGGTCGAGCAGGTTGATGGCAGCCAGCACCATTCCGGGCGTGCAGATACCACATTGCGCTCCGCCGTGGTCAATAAACGCCTGTTGGACCGCGTGGAGATTGCTTTCCTGGGCGACCCCTTCGATAGTCTTAATGTTCGATCCCTCGATCTGGGCCACGGGGACGAGGCAGCTATTCACGATCTGTCCATCAATCAACACTGTACATGCGCCACACTCACCTTCGCCACACCCTTCCTTCGTCCCGGTCAACTTCAACTCTTCTCGCAACACGTCGAGTAATCGGGCCATCGGAAAGAGGTTCCTCTTTTCCGTTTTCCCGTTGACGGTAAATTGGATGGTTTGTTGAGAACTCACGCTTTTCGCGCTCAAGATTGAGCGAGCATCCCTTCCATCAGTTTCTCGGGTAGTAAAGGCACTTCAGTAAATACCAGTCCAGTCGCATTCTCGATGGCATTCAAGATCGCGGGGGCCGCTCCATCCATTGGCAGTTCTCCAATACCCTTGGCGCCACCTGGACCATACGCATAGGGATTTTCCTGAAAGTAAACTTTGATAGGCGGAATGTCTGCAGGTGTAGGGATAATGTAATTGGTCATCTGGTTGTTGACCATACGTCCATCCTTCCACACGACATTCTCAAATAAGGTAAAGCCGATTGCTTGCGCTACGCCACCTTCAATCTGTCCAGCGGCAAGCACAGGGTTAATCACTCGGCCAACTTCTTGTAGTGCTACAAAATCTTCTACATGGGCTTCATAAGTCAGCTCGTCGAAAGCTACTTGCGCCACGTAAACGGCCCAGGCATAAGCTCCGTATGCGTCGCCTTGATATTTTTCATCGTCCCAATGAACGTTTGGTGGAGGTTGATAGGTAGCTGCCGTTTTTAGTGAACCAAAACGATCGATATATTCCCCGCAGGCCTTCTGAAAGTCCTGGGACGAGTAGGCCTCAGGAAGAAAGCCGCTACCGATCAAAGTCTGCTTCAATCCTAAAACGGCCGACTCCACGAGTTTTCCCACTATCATTGCAGTTCGCGAGGCAACAGTTGGACCACTGTTTGGGACTTTGCTGGTATCGGGTTGCAGCACTTCAATCAAGTCAAAATCTATTCCCAGTGCTTCGGACGCGATCTGTGAAAAAATCGTATTCGTTCCCTGGCCGATCTCAGTGCTAGCCGCAAGTAATTGCACATGACCATCGGCAGTCGCTTCGGCTCCCACTACCGATTGCAAATAGACCTCGCCCGAGCCGGTAAATCCGGCCCCATGCATGAACGAAGCGAATCCAATTCCGCGCCTGACTCTGCCGCCACGTTCGGCTGCAAACCTTCTGGTCTTCGCGTGATAATCGGTTAATTCCAAAGCCTTGTTAAGCAAGCCTTCCATGTCGACTCGCTCGCGAATCTCCTGGCTCGTCGCGGTTGTTTCGCCTTCGTGAATAAAGTTTCGTCGTCGAAATTCTTCGGCTGTTAGACCAAGTTTACGGGCGACCTTATCGAAGTGACGTTCGAGTGCGAATATGCTTTGCGGCGCACCGAAGCCCCGGAATGCGCCATGCGGAGGAACATTAGTTGCGACAGCCTGACTCTTGATTCGAACGTTGGGACAATAGTATGGACCAGCGGCGTGAATTGTGCCCCTGGACAGGACGACCGGCGAAAGAGTGCAATAGGCGCCACCGTCAATGATGAACTCGATCTCCATCGCGAGCAATTTTCCATCGGCAGAGACGGCAGTCTTATGCCGAGTCTTGGAAGGATGTCGCTTGGTGGTGGCAACCATGTCCTCCGCGCGATCGTAGATCATCTTTACAGGCTTTCCCGACTTCCAGGCCAGTAATGCCGCATGACCGGCAATCATCGATGGATACTCTTCTTTACCGCCAAATCCGCCGCCTGTTTCTGTCTGAATGACCCTGATTTTGTCCTCGGTCAAATCGAATAACTTGACCAGGGCTTTGTGGACGTAATAGGGACACTGCATCGAGCCCCAAACGGTTACGCCGTCTTCGCTATTGGCAATAGCAATCGCACCATTGTTCTCGATGTAGAGTTGCTCCTGGGCGCCGGTATGGTATTCACCTTCTATGATAAGGTGCGCGCTGGACCAAACATCCTCTACATTTCCTTTATCAACTAAGAACTTCTTGAAGATGTTGTCTTCGCCCCAGATGATTGCTTTGCGGGCCAATGAATCTTCAAGCGAATAGACTGGAGGCAGTTCATCGATTTCGATGCGGACGTTACGGCGGGCTTCCTCGAGAAGATATTTGTTCTGATGGGCCAGCAGGACCACTGGTTCTTCAGGGTGATTAACCATCTCCGCCGCGAGATATGGCTGGTCGTTCAGGATGAGCGCAACGAAATTTCCACCGGGAATATCTTTGGCGGTTACTATCGTGAATTCATCCCACGGTAAGTCACCTTCGAACAGAATGTTTTTGATCCTGCCACGAGCGACTGGACTTCGGACCGTAACGCCATGGAGCATTCCGTCGAAAGAAAGATCGTCAACATACAGAGCTTCGCCTGTGACCTTTTTGCGGCCTTCTTTTCTTGGAATCGATTTACCGAATGGGTGATCTGGCATCTTTTTGGTCAGTAGTCCGTCAGTAGTCCGTGGTCCGTAGTCAGTAGTCTGTAGTCCGTGGTCGAGTAAGTGGTTCGTGGTCTAATCAGTAATGAACAACGAACAACGAACAACGAACAACCGACAGCCTAAGGCTTTGCGATCACGAGGGGGTTTTGTTCCATGTCCCGTCGATAGAAGACGCGGGGTCGTTGGACAGACCGTTTCTCTGGTTCTGCGATATCCTTTTCCCCCTCTGTGAAAGCAAGGGTTACGCCGCGGCCGTCATTCATCTTTTCCTGTTGCATCTGCGGTACGCGATCGGTTGCGAAATCAAGCCACTCACGCGCCTGTAACACCCCATCCTTTGGTTCGTTGTCCGCCACAGGTGTCTTCAGCCCTTCCTCGACCAGCGCATAAGTTAGTAAACCATGGCCCAACTGAGCAGCTTCCAGGGCTGCCTGAAAACTCTGCGCGGCCGTCAGAATATACATGCCTTTTTCGTAAGCAAGCTGAGCGAGTCCTTTTGAGTTCATTGGACCACGCCGCTTTTCTTCTGCTTCAAGCGCCTGCCCCGAGTTACAAGCGTCAATAATCAATAACATGTGGGCCGCGTCAATTCCTTCGACAGACTGTTCAATTTCAAGATCAGAAATACTGTGCGCCAGGATTGACTTCAAACCTGTTTCGGTCAGTTTCGTTCGATCACCTTCATAACCGAGATCATGAGGAATCAAATAAAACCGCTGCGCCTGGGCCGTACCGTGACCAGCAAAATAAATTATTACTGTATCTTCCGGTTGTGCTCGCTTCAGACTGTCGAGAGCTGTTGCTTTCAGGGTTGGTGCATCTGCCGCGCCGGTTAGCCGCCGTAATGCTGCCAGTATGTTTGCCTTCGTCGCATTTTCATTTATGAGCGCCACCACCTCAACGCGTTCGAAGTCTCCTACCTGCGATTGCTTCAAACGCATTTCGTCCGCAAAACTCTGTGCATCGGCCACTGCGTATTTCAAATTGTACTGGCTGTTCGCATAATCATTTAAACCTACAGCGATTATGTAAGCCGTCCCTTTTCGCTTCAGACTATCAGCGCCATTAAAGATAAGCGGCGAGTCTTTGCTCTTAACGTTGTCCTTGTTGAATCCATACGCCACCAACCGGTTTGGCCCGGCTGTGACAGTTATTTCTTCTTCAAGTGTTGCCGAGTTCTGTCTTCCATTCAATACGTCTCCCCGCCAGACCTTTACCAACGAGCCATTTCGGAAAAGTCTCACGTCCTGGGCACCACTACCTTTCGGATTGTCTTTATCGGCTGGAGCATCCGTGACGTCTATCTTTACTTTGACTGTGCGAGACGTGATGCCTGATGCAGGGATATCGCCCGGGAGAGACAGCTTTACGACTGGTTGCCGCCGGTCCTTTTTCGAAACATCTTGAGAAACACGCGGTCGCTTACCATAAAAAATATCGGATAACAGTCCAGGATAATAAAACTCGTTGAAGAACCACTCGATCGGCGCAACATTAAAAGTCTCCTGGTTATAGCGCCAGAGAATTTGGTTCCAGGATTGGGGTGTCCCATCAAAAAGACCTTGAGGCGTCACCACCATCCATTCATCTCCCTCGTCGAGAGAGATCATCGTCAAGAGTTGTTCACCGGATTGAGCGTCCCACAGGAAGGTGCTGCCGTCTTCGCTAGCAGATGCAATGAGGCGCGCGTCCGGACTGAAATCTATCGACTCAACATTCGAGCTGTGACCTCGAAGCGTTTTTAGTTCTTTTCGAGCCGCAACATCCCAAATTTTGATCGTATTGTCTGAGCTGCTCGAGGCGAGTAGTCGACTATCACGGCTGAAGGTCACCTGCGTCACGCCTTTCCCATGACCTTTTAGCGCGCCAATCTCGCTACCTGTCGCTGCATCCCATAACTTAACCTGACCGATCGCTTCGACTTTGAAGTCTTTCATCAGGTCGTTCGGATCTTGTTGCTTTTGGCCCTTCCGCGAACCTTTCTGAGCCTGCGACATCATCGCCGCCATGTCGAAGTTTGATTTCGACTCGACACCTCCAGTAGCGATGATTCGGCCATCAGGACTAAAAGCTATGGACGTAACGTTACGGCCCACAGTACCGGCAGAGAGTGCGCCCATGGTGTTGGTCATCATCTCTGAGATTTCATTCATGTTAGGCATGGCGGCGGCAATCGCCTTCGGATTTCTCATGTTGGCAATATTCGGGAGATTGCTCATGTTGGCGAGCCGGCTCATTGGCGAGGTCGTTAAGTCGCGAATCTTGCTGCCTGAACTGACGTCCCACAACGACACCTGGCCCATCTGTTCAATCGTCCCAATCGTACGCCCATCAGAACTGAATCGCGCTTCAATAGTACTTGTGCCGGCGTTTATGGTGCGCACTTCGCGACCTGACTTAACGTCCCAGATTTTTAGAGTGCTGGTTGGAACAGATCGACCAGCCGTGATCTGATCGGGTCGAGGATTGTAAGTTGTAAGGAGCGATGTTCCATCGCTACTGAAGTGTAGATGATCTGCCATGCCCGGATCGCCCCCGGGACTCAAAGTCTGCGTTTTACGACCGCTTGCCGCATCAAAAATCTCGATCTCGGCGCTGTTTCCCTTGGTAACGGCGATTAACTTTCCATCAGGGCTTTGAACACTTCTCCAGAAATTGTCAGCAGTTGTACCAACTTTGAGTCCGCGACCAGTTCTCAGGTCCCAACGAGTCTTGCCGCCTGACGAAAGCTGATTCCCGTCAGCGCTGAACGCGACTTCATAGGCCAGGTTTGTTCGGCCGGATAACTTCGAAAGTTGTTTGCCGGAAGTGGTTTCCCAGATAACAGTCGGAGTATCAAAACCGCCGGTAACGACGTTCTTACCGTCGTCATTAAAAGCTACGTAGGAGTCTGCTCCTTGAGCCCCAAACGCGCCGCTATTCGGGACCTTGATTGTCGAGATCAGAGCTTGCGTGCTTACGTCCCAAATTTTGACGGTGTAGTTTTCAGAGAGCGCCAGCAGTTTTCCGTCACGGCTGAACTCGATTTGTGGGAAGTCTTTAGTGACTGGTCCAAGATCGCGGTCGCTTTTAGAAGATAAATCCCAAAACTTTAGATGCTTATCGTCGACGCCAGCCGCGACGGTGTGTCCATCGGGCGTGAATGCTACGTGCAGAGCGTCGATCTGTTTGTCCGGAAGTTTGTATTCTTTGGCTTCGCGACCGGTGTTGAGATCCATTAACTTAACACGCGATTCAGTTCCACCATCAATCAGAGCCAATTGGTTACCATCCGGCGTCAACGCCAGTCCGCTTCCGGTAACACTCAGTCCTGAAAGGTCAGAGCCAGACTCGATTGCACGAATCTCTTTGCCGGTTGTGGCATCCCAAATTCGAATAGCATCACTAACGCTCACTATCCGATTGTCGGGAGTGAACGCTAAAAAATAGATTCCAAAGGCCGACATTATTGAGCCTTGTGGCCCAGCCAACGACTGCAACTCGCGGCCGCTGCTCACCTCCCAAACTTTAATAACGTTATCTCCGGCCGCCACTGCGATCAGGCGATTGTCTCGGCTGAAGGCAACGGACGGCGCCAGGCTGGAAGTGCTCTGGGTTCCGGTTGAAAGTTCGCGCAATTTTCGTCCAGTTGCTGTTTCCCAAAGCTTAACGGTGGAGCTGCGATAAGTACCGGTAGCGAGCAAACGTCCGTCAGGACTAAAAAGCATTTTCGTAGCGCCGAACAAATTGTTGTAGCCAGTTTGAAGAACCAGTTCCGGCTTAGCTTCGCGACCTTGCTGGCTGCCTGAGCTCGCGCTCGTAGATGTATTGCTTTGTATGCCGATACCTCGATCGTCCGGCGTGGGAGTTGGTGATGCCTGACCAAATACACTGTGTGGGGAGAACAGTAAACAAACCAAAAATAGTGAAGACAGATTCAGGGACTTGGTTGCAACTTGCATCGGGTACCTCTTATTTCTAAAGCGACAGATTGTGATTCAGGACAGCAAGACTGACTCAAGACAATTTGATGTTCTCGAGTACCAAAAGACCGACTGAGATCGCTGCGAGTATAAACATTACCGGGTGAATATCTTTTCGCCTACCGACAATTAGATAAAGGCCGACATGAGAAATGAAACCCCAGAGAATACCCTGGGTAATCGACACGGTCAGGGGGATGAGGATTATAGTCAAAAACGCCGGAAGACTCTCTTCTATTCGTTCAAATCGAATCTGGCCGACACTTTTAAACATCGACGCGCCTACGAGTATCAAGACCGGCGCCGTTGCATACGGGGGAACCATTCCAGCTAAAGGCGCCAGAAAAAGGCAAGGTAAGAAACATAACGCCGTGAATACTGAAGTCAGTCCGGTACGCCCACCAACACTAATTCCGGCAATACTCTCGATATACGCGGTTCCCGAAGAACTTCCCACAACGCCGGCTCCGAGGGTTGCGACCGAGTCGACAATTAAAGCCTGTCGCAAATTGCGTGGATTTCCATTGTCGTCGAGCAGGTTTGACGCGTGCGCGACGCCGATGAAAGTGGAGATCGAGTCGAATAGATCTGTAAACAATATGGCGATGATTGCTGGTAGTAATGAAAGTTTTAAGGCTCCAAAAATGTCGAGTTTGAGAAAGACGGTGTGAAAATCCGGGGCGCTAAAAAGATGTTCCGGAGCTTTTACGAAGCCAGCAATCCAGGCGATCAGAGTCACCAAAAATATTCCGGACAAAAATGCGAACACGCTCTTTCTGATCATCAAAATAACGGTCAAGACAAATCCAGCGATAGTCAGTATAGATTTCAAGTCGAGAGCACCGAGCTTTACATAAGTGACGGGATCGGCAGCAATGAAACCGGCGTTTTTTAAACCGATAAAGGTTAGAAATATTCCGATCCCTGCGGCGGTTCCGATTCTCAGTTCGCTTGGAATCGCTTTTGCGATTGTTTCGCGGATTGGCGTGACTGAGATCAGGAGAAAAAGAACTCCTGCCCAAAAGACGATCCCGAGGGCGACCTGCCACCAGACACGTTGCGTCAAGATAATGGTGAAAGTGAAAAAGACGTTGAGACCCATTCCGGGAGCAACGGCGAACGGAAGTTTCGCGTAGACACCCATAAAAAGAGTCATCAGAAAACAGACCAGGACTGTGGCTGTCAGTACTCCGCTGAAGGCCATGCCGGTGCCCGGCGTTGAGAGTATTGAAGGATTAACAATGACGATATAGGCCATTGTGAAAAAGGTTGTGATACCGGCGATTGCTTCTGTGCGAACTGATGTTTTCTCGGGGATTGTGCTCATTCGAACCGGGGCGTCGATTGAAGTAGGAGAGCGCGAGGGAGTCTATGCTAGAAGCGCCCGTGAAGGGAAGAAGTTTGGAATATTGAGCTTTGGTCTTTGATCTTTGAACTTGATACGAACACTATCTGATAGATTCAAAGATCAAAGGCCAAAGATCAAAGGCCAAGAACGCATAAAGGCCAACTGGACATTTCGTCCGCACAGCAAACAGCCCAAAGTCCAGTTGGACTTCGGGCCGTCGCTTACGTTCAGCTTGCAGGGAGTTCCCCAACTATCTGCTCGCTGACACCTTCAGACTAAACACTGTCGTCTCGCTCGCGTGTTAGCGTGATTGACACCTGACTAACGTCGCTTGAGTGCTAGCGTTTCAATTTGTTGGCCATTACTTGCCAGATCTTTTCCGATGGACCGCTCGGTCTTAGACTTTCTCGATTCCAGTCCATACGCGTCGCCACTGGTCCAGGCTTGAGCCAGAAAATGATGTTCGCCATAACGTCGAAATACCAGGTGGCTATCTGACTGCTCAGCTGCCACCACCGGCATCATGCGGATCATTGCGCTCCGGTTACCGTCAAGGCTGCTAATTCTGATCACCTTTTGGTCGGAAGCGGGATTGACGACCGTGACGGTGTAAGTACCAGCTGGCAAGTTTTCGTTGGCTACTGTGAAAGAGAACGGAATGTCCGCTACGAGCTGTTGATTGACAGATTGCGCGCTCGTTTTAACGGCCGAAACCAAAGTCAGAAGAATCGTGATCGCTATTGTTGTCAGGGCTTGCTTTTTCATTTGTCTACTCCTTTTTCATTCCTCTCTTCACCGGCAACCCATCCGTTGGCCAATTTATTGGCTTTTTGTCCGATTTTTGAGAGTGAATCTTTTGTTTTCGTCTCTCACTTACTTAACGCGGAGGTCCCCGACAAACTCCCTCAAACTTTTTCGCCATCCGGACGACTAATTTGTCAGGCTCAGGAACTATAGGCCCATGGTCGGTATCTGTAATGACGGTTCTCTGATTGTCCGGTGACTTAACCGTGACCGTTCGATCAATTCCATTCTTACCTTAATTTTGAATTGCCGTTGCGCGAGGCGGCGGTGTTCTGTAGATGGACTTCAATTGATTTTGTCTGGTCCGAAGTACCCTAATTAAACGTACATAGCATCTGAGCATCTATCTGTATCAAGGTTTCGAATCATGAGTACGCTTACACCAGCTTCGCCTTCACTCCAACAATTCGTATTCGATGACGTAATTGTGGATCTTGCTAATTTTCGGGTCGAGAAGGACGGCCAACTCATTGAGATCACACCAAGGGCCTTTGATGTTCTCGTCTTTCTTATTGAGAACCAGGGACGCGTAGTCGAAAAGTCAGAGTTGATCGAAGCAGTATGGAAAGAAAAGTTTGTCAGCGACAACGCTCTAAGTAGATCGATCAAAGAAGTGCGCCATGCGATTAGCGATAACGCGGAAGCTCCTCGATATATTGAGACGATTACGCGGCGAGGTTATCGCTTTATTGCGCCGGTCGCGGTCCGCGAGTTCACTCCACCGCCGCGCTCCGAAGAGTCGCCTCGTGGAGAACAGATCAACGAAGATCTTCCAGTTGCTAATACGACGCAGGCTGGCCGGCACTTTCGGGTCAATCCTACGTTCCTGCTGCTGGTCGGTGTCGCAATAGCCCTGGGAATATTCTTCGTACTGTTGAAAAGTGGAAAATTGGAGAACCTGGCTTTTGGAAGGACGAGGCCGATAGTTCTTCGTAGCGCTCAGATCACAACCTGGACCAGCCTGGACCTCTTTCCAACCTTATCGCCTGATGGAAATTCGGTTGCTTATAGTTCTGATCATAATGGCAAGTTTGAAATTTATGCGCGCGGGGTAATGCCGGGCGCGAAAGAGAATCAGCTAACTTCAGATGGGCAGCAGAACCTCCAGCCGAGTTGGTCACCCGACGGGAAGTGGATTGCTTACTACTCACAACTGCGGCGAGGTATCTGGTTAATTCCGGCCGGCGGAGGTAGTCCGCGGCAAATAGTTGACTTTGGTTCTCGGCCATCATGGTCACCGGATAGTTCGCGATTAGTTTTCCAATCGGACGGCCTCAGTGATATCAGCACGACGTCGGCTGCTGCACCGTCATCAAGTATTTGGATCGTTTCGGTCCAGGGAGGTAACGCGTCTCAACTGACGAGGCCAGGAAACCCGTTAGGCGGGCATGGTTCGCCGGTCTGGTCGCCCGACGGCAAGAGCATTGCGTTTGTGGCGAACAGCATCTCAAGCTCTAGTGTTTGGTCCATGACCGCATTTGGTGCGAACCTTAAGAGATTGACTCCGGCGGATCGAGAGTTTTTTGATCCAGTTTATGCTCCCGACGGAAAGTACATCATGGTTGTTTCAGGAGGTGTTTGGCGCATACCGCTTTCTGTTGATGGTGAACCGTCAGGCAAACCGGAACAGATCGCCAACCCTGCAATGGCCCAGGTGCGACACCTCAGTTTTTCAGCTGATGGAAAAAGAGTCGTCAGCAGTGTCGTTCGGCAAAAAGGGAATCTCTGGTCGGTGCCTGTCTCCAAGACTTCAGGAGAACGTACCGGACCGCCTGCCGCTTTCGTTGAAGACACGAGTGCAAGAAAGACGAATCCGATTTTTTCTAATGACGGAAGTAAGGTTGCTTACACCGTTTGGATAGCAGGATTTGCCGGGAGTGTTTGGACTGTTGGTAACGATGGTAACGATCGCTTCCAGGTTACTACCGACCCTAGCTCAATTGTTGGCTGGACGCCGGATGGCGATCGGCTGTTGAGCATTTCGTTTCATGATGACAGCAGCTATCTAACGACGACGGCAGTGAATACAGGAATGCAAAAGACACTGACGAAGTTGCAGCGGCACCTTCCTTTTTGCAGGTTATCGCCAGACGGTAAGACAATTGCGTTTAATGCCTACAGTGAGGGGAGTGTAAACCTCTGGTCCTATTCAGTTGATAGTGGAACTGAAAAGCAGTTGACGTTTGATAAAGAGCTTTTTGGCTTTCCCGCCTGGTCACCGGATGGAAAGTGGCTGGCGGGTGAGTTGAAACGCAATGATGACACTTACGTTGCAATCGTTCCGGCCGAAGGTGGAACTCCCGTGCAGCTAAATTCAGAGCCGGGCCAAAGTTGGACCGGGAGTTGGTCTCCCGATGGTGACAAGATCGCATTCGCAGCCTTGCGGGATGGCGTGTGGAATATCTGGTGGATTTCTGTTTCTACAAGAGTGCAGAAGCAAGTGACGAATTACACCAGGCCCAATTCATTCGTCCGATACCCAACCTGGTCTCCTCAAGGTGATCAAATTGTCTACGAATACTCAGAACTCACCGGCAACGTCTGGCTCGCCGACCTTAAATAGGAGTCAGTGCCCAGGAGTGGAATGATCAGGGGGGACCTATTGATCAATGACCAATTCGATTTGCGGGTTACCTGTCTTTGCGATACCTCATGCAAATTGGCCCGAAAAAGTAGGGCTGGACAGGTACGGTACCGCGAGCGGAAGCGACCGGATGGTGCGCCCATATCACTTTTATTCTCATAGCCTCTTGAGCGTGGCATTCGGTCGCTTCGCTCGCGGTACTGTATCGGTCACTGGCTGATTCGAATAGAATCCATCGCTCAACATCCTGGCCTTCGACCCCTGACCCGCCGATCGGTCCCTCTAGTGTAAAATGAAGCCGTTAACCATTTTGCTTTTCAGGCGGAGCCCCCTTGTGCAGGATGAAGGCGTCACTCAACTACTAGTTGATTGGAGCAAAGGCGATAAACAAGCGCTTGAGCGGTTGATGCCACTCGTCTACAGCGAGCTTCGACGGCTTGCCACTAATTACCTTCGCCGTGAGCGTCCGGGCCACACTCTTCAACCTACGGCCCTTGTCAACGAAGCCTACCTCCGATTGGTGGACCAAAAAAATGCCCGCTGGCAAAACCGTGCCCAATTTTTTGGCATTTCGGCTCAACTAATGCGGCGAATCCTGGTCGACCACGCCCGCCAGCACCAGGCAGTCAAACGGGGTGGAGTCGGTCAACGTCGATTGTCGATCACCAGCGCAGAAGCATTCGTGGATGAGCCTGGAATCGACTTTTTGGCCCTGAATGAAGCCTTAGAGGAACTGTCGAAAATGGACCCTCAGCAAGAACGCATCGTGGAGCTAAAGTTTTTTGGCGGCCTCTCGATCGAGGAGACTGCAGAGGTTCTGAAGATTTCTCACGCTACCGTTGAGAGAGACTGGAAAATGGCCCGGGCCTGGCTGCGGAGAAAGCTCGAATAAATGCAAGCTCAGACAATTTGAGGTAGTTTCTCCGAAAAATCCGCGTTATAAGTGGAACCCTGTTTTCAGAGCGCCAGGTTGGTCATTTCCCTTTGGAACACCCGTAGTTCTTTGTTGCAGAACATGCGATCGAAGCTGAGCAGCATTTTCTTTTGATGAGACTTATATATGACCCCCGAACGTTGGGAACAAGTTAAGGAGATCTTCAATTCCGCAATCAAGTACCCGCAGAAAGAGCGCCGGGTATTTCTGGACCAGGCTTGCTCAAATGATGCCGAGCTTCGCACCGAGGTTGAATCCTTAATCGCTTCCCACGAGAAATCCGGAGAATTTATCGACGAACCGGCCTTTCAATTGGCCGCCCAATCACTAGTTGAAGGGCGCACAGAATTAAAGCCCGGGCAGCGCATCGAATCGTACGAGATCCTCGCCTTCATTAGTCGCGGCGGAATGGGCGAAGTTTACCTGGCCCAGGACAAACGACTTAATCGGAAGGTAGCGTTGAAGATTCTGCCCGCCTCATTCACCAGGGACAATGATCGCTTGCGACGTTTTGAACAAGAAGCGAGAGCGGCATCAGCGCTCAATCATCCCAACATCATTACGATCTACGAGATCCTTCAAACTAATTCGACCCACGTGATCGTTACCGAGTTTGTTGAAGGAGAGACGCTTCGCCGGCGCTTGTCACATACCGCGCTACGACTCTTTGAATCAATCGACATTGCCTCACAAATTGCCGACGCCCTGTCTGCGGCTCATAAGGCTGGAATTATCCATCGCGACATCAAGCCTGAGAACATAATGTTGCGACCGGATGGTTACATCAAGGTGCTCGATTTCGGACTGGCCAAATTGAATGAGGATGTCTCACAGGCAGTTGCTCTCGAAGCGCCCACGATGCAAGTGAGAACCGGTTCGGGAATCGTGATCGGCACTGCGGGTTACATGTCTCCGGAACAGGCGCGAGGAGTCGGAGTCGATGAACGTTCAGACATCTTCAGTTTGGGCACTGTCATATATGAGATGGTTGCCCGCCGCAAACCATTTGACGGAGAAACACCGAGCGATACGCTGGCTTCAATTTTGAAAACTGAACCGCCAACGTTGTTGCAGCTCGACGCCAGGGTTCCACCTGAGTTGAATCGTATCGTTAATAAGGCGTTGCGAAAGGACAGGGAGGAGCGATACCAGGTTGTCAAAGATTTATTGCTCGACCTTCGAGCGCTAAAGCAAGAGCTAGACTTTCAGTCGAAGCTCGAACGATCGACGCTACCTGATCCGAACGATGACACAGCCCCTCACTCCTCACAGGGGGCCGCTACGGCTAGCCGTCTGCCGGCCCAGGACACTGATAGCCGGAGTGCGATTAATCTAATCACGGAGTCGTTGAGCCTTGAGATTAAGCGACACAAAGTCGGGACTGGCGTCCTTCTCGCGACCCTTGTACTGCTGGTGGGACTCGGCGGTTTTGGGCTCTACAAGTTTTTTAACAAGGCCCGGCCCATGGAGCACTTCTGGAACATCAAGCTCACACGCCTGACGAGTTCCGGCAACGTTATCGACGCTACAATTTCGCCTGACGGTAAATATATCGTTTACGTATTGAGCAGCCGGAGTAATCAAAGTCTGTGGATTCGTCAGGTCAGCACTGCGAATGACAAGCAGATCGTAGAGCCAGCTCCCGTAGGATATTTCGGGATAACGTTCTCACCTGATGGCAACGATCTGTACTACGCTATTAAAACAAATCTTGATTCCGGCACGTTGTATCGCATACCCGTATTTGGCGGTGTACCCGTGAAGCTCGGTGAAAGTCTTGATGGTCCAATCAGCTTTGCTCCAGACGGAAAGCGTTTTGTTCTGATCAGGGGAAATTATCCAACGCAAAACGATACTGCCCTGGTGATCAAAAATGTAGAGGGCGGCTCGGAACAAGCATTGGTGGTGAAGAAAAACCCCGAACGCTTCTCACCCCTGTTCTTTACTGGTCCATCGTGGTCGCCTGACGGAAAGTTAATTGCCGCTACTGTATCGACAGTAGGAAGCTCGTGCAGGGTCGTAGCGTTTTCAGTTTCGGATGGTACCGAAGCGTTTTCTGCAAAGGAAGCCTGGCCGTTTTCAGCACGGGTGTGGTGGATGCCAGACATGACTGGATTACTGGTGGTGGCAGGGGACAATCCTGGCGTGGCGCAACATTGGATCGTCAGCTATCCGAGTGGTGAAAGGCGCCGGATAACAAATGATCTAACCTCCTATCGTGCGATTGGACTAACCGCAAACGGCGAGAACATGACCACTGTCCAGGCGGCCGGATTGATCAATCTTTGGCTGGTACCGGGCGACCGAGCGGCGAACGCGGTTAGTCTTTCAACTGGCAATATTGGCTTCTACTCGTCGGCCGGCAATAACGTTTCCTGGACCACAAACGGGCAGATTGCGTTCGTTTCAAATGAAGCCGGAAATGCAGACATCTGGCTAACGGATCCGGATGGCAAGAACCGCAGGCAGTTAACCTCGAATGGTGCAGCTAATCTAACTCCAACCGTATCTCCTGACGGGCGCTACATCGTTTTTGTGTCCACCAGAGCCACGCGTCGTAACCTCTGGCGAATTAATATCGATGGCAGCAATCCGATTCAGCTAACGAATGGGCTTTCGGACTCATACCCATCCTTTACGCCTGACGGCAAATGGGTAATTTACACCAACGTTGATAACTTTAAGCCAAGCACTTTTAAAGTTTCGATAGATGGAGGAGCTGCGACACCCGTAAGCGATCACGTCGCAACATTGGCTGTCGTTTCGCCAGACGGTAAGTGGCTCGCTTTTACTTATCCTTCGTCAGCCGATTCTTTTGCGCCTCCAAACAGACTCGTTATAACGCCGTTTGAAAATAACGATGGAGGCAAACCTGCTGAGTTTCAGCTTACGCCAAGTGGGACGGTTTTGACGCTGATCCAATGGAGCGCAGACAGCAAGTCAATTCTTTATACAATCAATAGCAACAACACTAGTAACATCTGGAGTCAGACGTTGAGTGGTGGTCCACCCAAACAGCTCACTGACTTCAAAGACAGTCTAATAACCAGCTTTGCCTATTCTCGCGACGGCAAGATGTTGGCCTGTACCCGCGGAATCCTCCTTCGCGACGCCGTTCTAATTACCGATCTGAAGTAAGCAAGTCCAGGTGGCAGCCGTGCTCAGTACCCGGCACGCCGTAGCGTCGGGTGCGTCTCGAAACATCTACAGTTCGACGATATCTGGAGACTCACCCGTTACCGATCTGAAGTAAGCAGGTCTAGATGTCAGCCGTGGTCAGTACCGGCACGCGGCAGCGTCGGCTGAGTCTCGAAATACCTACAGCTCGACGATATCTGGAGACTCACCCG
>Ga0207674_10000389_pt1 | contig 57023 bp, 56 predicted proteins | sample KBSCornC72_FD_184303 | JGI IMG/M metagenome (GOLD analysis project Ga0207674, IMG submission 184303) | Corn rhizosphere microbial communities from Kellogg Biological Station, Michigan, USA - KBS Corn C7-2 (SPAdes) (version 2) | ecosystem: Host-associated > Plants > Roots > Rhizosphere > Soil ... | reverse complement strand
CGAGGACATCCGCCGGCGGATCGAGGAGCTTGGCCGCACCATCACCGGGGACTATGAGGGGCGCGCGCCCGTCTTGATCTCGGTCCTCAAGGGCGGCTCTGTGTTCCTCGCCGACCTGATGCGTGCCGTCGCGCTCCCGCTCGCGATCGACTACATGTCCATCTCGCGCTACGGCGGCGCCACCGAATCCCGCGGGCGCGTGCGCATCGTCAAGGACCTCGATCACGACATCGGCGGGCGCGACGTCATCGTGGTCGAGGACATCGTCGACACGGGCCTCACGCTCTCGTACCTGATCTCCGTGCTCGAGTCGCGCGAGCCGGCGTCGGTCGAGGTGTGCGCGCTGCTCGACAAGAGCGTGCGCCGGATCGTCCCACTCGAGCTGCGCTACCGAGGTTTCGATTGCCCCGACGTGTTCGTCGTCGGGTACGGTCTCGACTTCGAGGAGCGCTACCGCAACGTCCCCGACATCCTCGCCGTGCACGACATGGACGCGCTCCGGGCCGATCCCGACCAGCTGATCCCGTACCTTCCGAACCTGGATCCGGCCCCTCCGATGACCGGACAAGACCGCTGAGGCCGACGCCGAGGGACTAGGTTGCCGCACCTGGGAGGCCGGTGTACGGTCGGACGGGCCTCATGATCGAGATGACCGTCGCCGGCGTTCGGATCGAGTTCCCATCGAACTCGCCCATCGTCCTGCTCCGCGAGGCCGAGGGCGAGCGGTTCCTCCCGATCTGGATCGGCCAGTCCGAGGCGCAGGCGATCGCGATCGGTCAGCAGGGTCTGGTCACACCTCGACCGATGACACACGATCTGCTCAAGAACATCCTCGACGAGATGGCGGTGCAGGTCACGAGCATCACGATCACCGAGCTCCGAGACGGCGTGTTCCATGCCGTGATCGGCTTGCAGCGCAACGGTTCCAGCTTCGAGATCTCCTCGCGCCCGTCGGACGCGATCGCGCTCGCGGTCCGTCTGGGGTGCAAGATCTTCGCGAACGAGGATGTCCTCGAGGAGGCCTCCATCCTGATCCCCGCCGACGGGGAGGAAGAGGAGAAGCAGCTGCAAGAGTTCCGTGAGTTCCTCGAGAACGTCACGCCCGAGGACTTCGAGTAGCGCGTCTTATCCGTAGAACAGTTCGGTCGCCCAGAACCAGTGCCGGCCGCACGCGTTGGCGCTGCCGTCCTTGATCACACCGATCCCGATCCGACGGAGCTGTGGGTTCAGCAAGATGACACGGTGTTCGGCGTGATGCATGAAGGCTCTGTGCAGTCCTGGTAGGGAATCGGCACACCCGACCACGCTAGCTCCAACGTTGTTCCACGGTTCGTCCTGGAGGATCCTGCTGAGGTTGCGTGGATCGTAGATAGCATTGTCGGCGATCATGCGTCGCGTGTGTCGCATCGCATCTGTCGAGAGCGATGTATCGATCCGCAGCGTATGCAAACCGTGGTTGCTGCGTGTGGCATTCACCATCCGGAGGACCTTCGAACGGTATCCGGTGCCGGCAAGAGCTGCCGGCGCGAATGCGATCCCGAGCACCAGGATCGCCGAAACGGTGACGATCACCGTCGATCGCGGCTTGCTCGTGCGGGTTCCCAACCGCAACACCCCCCTCACATGCCGTTCGCGAACGGCGCACGTTACAGCCCGACAGCGCGTCCGTCATGTCCCCACGTCAACCTAGGTCGAAACGTCCGCGAGGCGTGGGATTTCCGGCCTACGGGTAACGATGCAGGTTCGCGCGTGGGTGATTGACATCGTGAGGACCCGGCCCTAGGCTGCCGACGCCCTCGTAATTACGGAGTTGTGATGGCAGAGCAGGGATATCGCGTCCCCGAAGTCTGCAGCATCGTCGGGATCACCTACCGACAGCTCGACTACTGGGCCCGGACGGGCCTGGTCCGGCCGTCGGTGAAGGACGCCAAGGGCTCGGGCTCGCAGCGCCTGTACTCGTTCCAGGACCTCGCCATGCTCCGGCTGATCAAGCGGATGCTCGACAGCGGGGTGAACCTCCAGCAGGTCCGCAAGGCCATGAAGACGCTCAAGGGGCTCGACCAACCCGCCCTCGGCACGACCCTGGTGTCCGACGGGCACCGTATCTATCAGGTGGAGTCTCCCGAGGCCGTCGTCGACCTGCTGGCGAGCGGACAGGGGGTCTTCGCGATCGCGGTCGACAAGGTATGGACGGACCTCGAGGGGACTCTGGCCAAGAACGCCGGGAAGAAGGCTCGCAGCGCCCGGGCGGCCGGAGGCGCGTGACCGAGGGCGCGGCGGCCGAGACCCCGGCCCTGCCCAGCGACACCGTTTCCTTCGCGCACGCCAGCGAGCGCCAGTTCGCCCGGCTCCTGGACTTCTACCAGATCGAATGGGACTACGAGCCCACGTCGTTCGACCTCGAGTGGGACCGCGACGGCAGCGTGGTCCAGCGCTTCACGCCGGACTTCTACCTGCCGATGTACGACCTCTACATCGAGATCACCACGCTCAACCAGCGGCTGGTCACCAAGAAGAACCGCAAGGTCCGCCGCCTGCGCGAGCTCTACCCGGGGATCAACTGCAAGATCTTCTACCAGCGCGACTACCTGTCGCTCGTGTCCAAGTACGGGCTCGAGGACGTGTCGGGGTAGGGCTCCGGGGCCTCTCCGCGCCTTCCGGCTAGACTCAGCGTCCGGCATGAAGTTCGCGCCGCACACGGACGACGACGTCGACCAGATGCTCGAGGCCATCGGCCTGTCGAGCGTCGACCAGTTGTTCGACCGGATCCCCGACACCGTTCGGCTGGACCGGGCCCTCGAGCTCCCCGAGGGCGTCTCCGAGATGGAGATCCAGGCCGACATGGAGGCACTGGCGGCTCGCAACCGGAGCACCGACGATCTCGTCTGCTTCGCCGGGGCCGGTGCGTACGACCACTACGTCCCCGCGGTCGTGTGGCCGCTCGCGGGCCGCTCCGAGTTCTACACCTCGTACACGCCGTACCAGCCCGAACTCTCGCAGGGGGTCCTGCAAGCGCTGTTCGAGTACCAGTCGATGATCTGCGAGCTCACGGGGCTCGAGGTGTCGAACGCATCCCTGTACGACGGGGCGACGGCGCTGGCCGAAGCCGTGAACCTGGCGCGCTCGGCCGGGAGCCGCGGCCGCGTGCTCGTGAGCGCCGCCGTGGATCCTCGGTACGTGGACACCCTGCGGACCTACGGCAGGGGAGCGGGCTACCAGCCGGAGGTGTTCGACGTGGTCGACGGCCGCGGCGGGGAACCGGAGGTGACGGACGACGTCGCCTGCGTGATCGTCCAGCACCCGAACGCGTACGGCCTACTCGAGCCCGCGCGCGAGCTGTTCGGCGCGGCGCACGCGGGCGGCGCGCGAGCGATCCAGGTGTTCGATCCGCTGTCGCTCGGTGTGCTCGCCCCGCCCGGCGACCTGCGCGCGGACATCGCGGTGGCCGAGGGGCAGGTGCTCGGCAACCACGTGAACCTCGGAGGCCCGTACCTCGGCGTGATCGCGACCCGGCTCGACGACGTCCGGCGGCTCCCCGGCCGGATCGTGGGGGAGACGCTCGACGTGGACGGGCGGGTCGGCTACGTCCTGACCCTTCAGGCGCGCGAGCAGCACATCCGGCGCGAGAAGGCGACCTCGAACATCTGCACCAACCAGACCCTGATGGCGATCGCGGCGACCGTCTACCTCGGGTGGCTCGGACCGCAGGGGCTCGAGGAGCTCGGGCGTCAGTGTGCCTCGAAGGCCGCCTACGCCGCGGAGCGTCTCTCGGAGGTCCCCGGCGTCGAGCCGCTGTTCGGCGACGCCCCGTTCTTCAAGGAGTTCCCGGTCCGCCTGCCGCGTCCCGCGGACGAGGTTCGGGATGCATTGATCGAACGCGGGTACCTGGCCGGGGTGCCGCTGCCCGATGCCGATGGCCACGCGTTGCTCGTCGCCGTCACCGAGCGCCGGTCACGCGAGGAGATCGACGGACTCGCCATGACGCTGAAGGAGGTGCTCGCGTGACCGAGGAGTCTCCAGCCACCGAGCCCGTCCCCGCGCGCGTGGGGGCCCCCGTCCGCGTCGGCGGCCCTCCGGACGGCCAGGGGACCCTCAAGGACCTTTCGCGGTCGGGACGGCGGGCGTTCAGCCTGCCCGAACTCGACGTGCCCGAGGCCCCGGTCCCGGCCGATCAGGCCCGACGGGACGCCCCTGGGCTCCCCGAGGTGGCCGAGCGCGATCTCGTCACCCACTACACGAGGCTCTCGCAGCGGAACTACGGGGTGGACACGGGCTTCTACCCGCTCGGGTCCTGCTCGATGAAGTACAACCCGAAGATCGCCGAGAGGGTCGCGCAGCTCCCCGGGTTCCTCCTGGGACACCCGCACCAACCCGACCACACCCTGCAGGGCTCGCTCGAGCTGTTGTGGCGTCTCGAACGCGCCCTGTGCGAGATCACCGGGATGGCCCGGGCCACGTTGCAACCGCCTGCCGGAGCCTGCGGCGAGCTCACGGGCCTGCTCATCATGCGGGCCCACCACGAGCGGGAGGGTCGGCAGCGCCGGCGTGTGGCGATCCCGGACTCGTCGCATGGGACCAACCCGGCGAGCGTCCGGCTGGCCGGCTACGAGGCGCTCAAGATCCCGAGCGACGCCCGTGGGCTCGTCGACGTCTCGGCGCTCGAGAAGCTGATCGACGAGGACGTCGCGGGCCTGATGCTCACGAACCCGAACACGCTCGGCATGTTCGAGGAGGAGATCGAGCGCATCACCGAGGCAGTCCACCGGATCGGCGGGCTCGTCTACTACGACGGCGCGAACCTGAACGCGATCCTCGGCCGCTGCCGGCCCGGCGACATGGGGTTCGACATCGTCCACATCAACACGCACAAGACCTTCGCGACGCCTCACGGTGGGGGAGGGCCGGGTGCCGGACCGGTCGGGGTGACCCAACGGCTCGTGCCGTTCCTGCCGGTGCCGCGTATCGAACGCGACGAGGACGGCTCGTTCCGGCTCGACAGCGAGGCGCCCGATTCGATCGGGCGGATGCACGGGTTCCTCGGCAACTTCGGTGTGCTCGTCCGTGCGTACGCGTACGTGTTCCTGCACGGCCGCGACGGGCTGAAGGAGGTCGCCGACCGCGCCGTTCTCAACGCGAACTACCTCGCCGAGCGCGTGAAGGAGGCGTTTCCCCTGGCTCACCCGGACGGGCGGCCGATGCACGAGTTCGTGGCCACGGCTCGTCCGCTCAAGGAGGAGACGGGGATCCGGGCGATGGACGTGGCCAAGCGGGTGATCGACCTCGGCTACCACCCCTCGACCGTGTACTTCCCGCTCGTGGTCGAGGAGGCCCTGATGGTCGAGCCGACCGAGACCGAGACCAAGGAGTCGCTCGACGCCTTCGCGGAGGCGCTCCTGCAGGCCTTCCGCGAGGCCTACGAGGACCCGGACCTGCTCCACGAGGCGCCGGTGACGACGCCGGTGCGCCGCCTGGACGAGGCCCGGGCCGCCCGGCACCTCACGCTGCGCTGGTAGCACCCCAACCTGCCTGAGCTCCGCATGGCCCGCGGGGGCGACTCGTGCCTAGTCCTTCCTGACTACGGATCCCTCAAGCCGCCCTACGGACGTACCGATACCCACCTCGACGGAACGAACGGGTCGGTCCCGAAAAAGGCAATCCGCCGGTAACGGCGGGACGCGAAGCTCCGGGCCTCCTCGAAGTCGGGAGGGAGGCGGCCGAGCTACCGAAGGATCCGAGCCCCCTGGGCTCGATCCCCCACGGGACCCATGAGTCGGGGGTTCGACATGGCCGGAACCACGAGCGGGCGGAGGCTCGGAGGCCTCCTGGCCCTCTTCATGTCCGGACTGCTCTTCCTGGGAGCCGCGAGCGGAAGCGCGGTGGGGGACGAGACGCTCGGGCCGAGACGGCACATGCTCGCGCTCACCAACAGCGACCGTGTGCACCACGAGCGCGCGGCCCTCTCGTTCGCCGAGCGCCTGGCCGCGTACGCGAGGTCCCACAGCGAGGCGATGGCGGAGAAGGGCTACATCTTCCATTCCACCGGCGACCAACTGCGCGAGGCGCTCGAAGGCTACAAGTGGGAGCTGGGCGGGGAGAACGTCGGCGTCGGAGGGTCTCTCGAGAGCCTGGAGGACGCCTTCATGGCCAGCCAATTGCACCGCAAGAACATCCTTCGCAGGGTCTACGACCATGCTGCGGTCGGCATCGCTCGCGCGGACGATCGGATCTGGATCACCGTAATCTTCTACGGGTAGGAGTTCGCGACAATCTTCTACGGGTAGGAGTTCGCGACGTAGAAGGGACCCGGAGGGTCACCCCGGGCCAATCGATATCTCCCTCCCGAACCACGGCAGGTTGCCTCTACGTCCTCACGCTGATCACCTTTGCTCCAGGCCTCACATGAGCTCGGGTCAGTGTGGGACCGAAGCCGAGGCCCGTTTGCCCGCCTCCTCTAAGTGGTGAATCGTTCTCTCGTGGTCATCGCGACGACGACTAGGGATCGAGACGCGAAGGGGCGCAGGACCGATGTCTGGCTCGGGGTGCTCTCCATCCTGATTCCGCTGGTCATCTACGGGGCGACCCTGAACGGAAGGGTTGCCAGTGACTACACGAGCGGCATCCTCGGGACGCAGTTCGCGTTTTGGAGGGACCGATCGTTCAGTCTGGGTCCGCCGGGGTCCCTGATCACCGACACGGTCGACAAAGGCGCGTATAAGGGCCTGTATTACAGCGCGATCTCTCCCGGCATCGCGATACTGACGTATCCGCTTGCCGCGATCGGCTTCCGGCTTGACGGCGATGAGTTCAATCCGTTCGGATACGCACTGCTCCTCGATGAGGCGGCCATTGCCCTCGCCGGCGCGCTCGGCATCTTCTTCACGTACAAGATTTGCCGGCTCCACGCCCCCCCGTTACCGAGCTTCCTCGCAGGGCTCTGCTTGGCGTTCGGGACGACCGTGTGGCCCTTCGCCACAGTCCTGTTTCCACATGTCGTCGCCATGTTCCTCTCGACGGTCGCGGTCTACCTGGTTCTACGGAACTGCAAGGAGGGTCCGCAATCGATCTCCATCCTCCTGGCGGGCTGGTGTCTGGGATTGTCTACGTTCGCAGAATACGTCGCCGTCTTCATGGCTCTACCGCTGCTCGTGTACCTGCTCCGCGCGGGTGGCAGGCGATACGCATACGCGTTCGGTGCGGGTATGTTGGTCGGCCCCTTGTTCCACCTCTTCTTCAACTTCGTCGCATTCCGCAACCTCCTCGTCTTCCCCGAATCCTTGAAGCCGCATGAGTCGGCGGGCATCTTGGGTCGCTTCGACATCACCGGCTTGCCCGGCCATTTGGTCGCATACCTCGTATCTCCGTACCGTGGCCTCCTTCTGGTGTCACCGGTGATTGCCTTGGGGATCTACGGCTTGTTTCGGATGATTCGGAACGAAGCCATGCGACGTGATGGTTCGCTCTTCCTCGGCCTTTTCCTCGCCGTCGTGATCCCGTATTCGATGTGGTGGGATTGGAGCGGGGGAGTCGGGTACGGGCCCAGGTTCCTGATCCTTGGTCTCCCGTACCTGGCGGTGCCGATCTCCATCACCATTTCGGAACCGCGAACGCAGATGACGACGTCCATATTCATCCTGCTGTTCATGGCGAGCTCGGTGATTCAGTCTGCGGGTGCCTTCTGGGGACCCTTCTCATCAGGTGGTGTCTGGAGTTACGAACCCGCCGCCCAGACAACAAAGATCTTCGGCGGCACGGTCACGGCGTGGTGGATCCTCCGGGTGCCAGGGTCAGATCCGCTTGTGTCGAAGATCTTCGCCGTCGTCGTGGTCGCCTCGCTGTGGGCCATCGCCATCGTCGGGGGGACATGGGTCGCGAAGCGTCGGGATTCCGACATGCGCGATGAGGGTGGAAGGGAAATGACCGGCGGGTAGTCGAATCTTGTTTTCTGGGATCCGCCGATCCATCGCCTCGATCCGATCCGTCCGGGCGAGTGCACATGCTGGCGGTTTCTATCGGACGATGAGGATTGGTCTCGCCGGGAGGTCGTCGAGGGACCACAAATCGAAGGGGCCTCGACCGTTCATCGAGGCCCCTTCGGTGCTCCCTCCCTACCTGACCTTAGTCTTCGTCCTCCGAGTCGGCGGAGCGGCGGCGCCGCGCGCCGGCCCACAGCAGGCCCGAGCCCGTCGTCATAAGGGTTAGAGCCAGTGCCCCGATCGGCACGACGTCCTCAATGCCCGTGAAGGCGAGTTTGCCTGGCCGGACCGTCGTGGGCAGCACCTCGGCCGTGGCGGTGGTCGATGTGTTGTGGACCGTCGTGGGGGCCACCCCCGGAGGGGTCGTCGCGGGGGTCGTCGAAGCGGGGGGTGTCATTGTCGTCGTTCCGCCGCCCCCGCCACCTCCTGGCGTCGTGGTCGTGGTGGTCGCCGTCGTGGCCGTCGTGGCCGTCGTGGCTGTAGTCGCTGTAGTCGCCGTCGTGGCTGTAGTCGCCGTCGTGGCTGTCGTCGCCGTCGTGGCTGTCGTCGCTGTAGTCGCCGTCGTCGCCGTGGTAGTCGTCGTCTCGCCAGGGCATCCGTGGCTGATCGTGAGGTTGCCCCCCACACCGTCCACGGACGCCGTCAGCGTGTTTAGGTCGAAGAATGGGGAGGTGGCCTGCCAGGCTCCTTGGCCTTGCTGCACCATGGTAATAGGAGACCCGTTATTGACGGTCAAATGAACAACTGTCTCCCCCTGAGCGGGGTCTCCGGTGAACACCCAAAAGATGTAGGGCGTGTTCTGTGCGTCACAGAGCTCCGTCTTGAATTCTCCGTTTACGACCCCGTTGCCGTCCCAAGAGACGTCCGCGAACGCCGCTGTGGGGAAGATAGCCCATGCCATCATCAGCAGCGTGGCGGCGGTCACGGCGATGAGGCCTGCCGCGGTGAGTCGTCTGCTCTGGTTCGTCTTGCGTTGTGCGGGCATCTTCCCTACCTCCATCGTGTTGGCCGTCTCAGCAAGTGGGGGACACCTCTGTCCGCCGGTGATGATTCTAGGACCCCGTTTCGGGCTACATCATCGGCTGAAGGTCCCAGACTGCCGTAAGCCCTTCGTCCTAACCTGCGGTGCTCACCCGCTGGTCATGCGCAGTGTACGGGCTCGCTGCGCTTGAAAGCAACCCAGCAACCGGATGGGATTGTCCTCACAATCCATCCGAGTGCCTTTGGTTGGGATGATCCGGACTCGATGGCCTCACTGCGAGCCAGCGTCGTGATGGACAATCTCGTCTGCAGCTTGCTGAGTTGCCCCAGAGCGCAACAACTCGGATGACCACCGCGGCTTAGAACGAAGGGCGACGGCAGTCTTTTCCCTCGGCAGATGAAGTGGCCAACCGGCTGCCGCTCGTTGGTTCGGTTGGTGATGCGTGGAGCTTGATCGGCTCTTCGTTTGCAGGCCAAGCACTGAGACGGCACTGAGACGACGGGTGTCGCCCTGGGGGAGGGTGTGGGGATTGTTTGGACGATCTAGTGCGGAGATTAGCTAACTTGTCATAACGTACATTCCCGGCGTTTATGAGGGGCGGTTTCAGGGCTCCGGGTCCGGCCGGAACCGAGCCCGCAGCCCCCACAGGGTGACCAGCCACAGGGCTTCCACCACGATGCGGCGGCTGATCTTGGACAGACCGTGCTCACGCTCCCGGAACGAGATGGGCATCTCTCCGACCGACAGCCCGAGGTTCCAGGCTCGGTAAACGAGCTCGATCTGGAACCCGTAGCCGTCCGAGGTGACCGGGGTCGCGGTGATCTCCTCGAGCGCCTCCCGCCGGTACACCCGGAAGCCGCTCGTGGCGTCGTGGAGGTCGAAACCAAGACAGAACCGCGCGTACAGGTTCCCGGCCTTGGACAGCGTGACCCGGGCTCGGCTCCAGTTCGTGACCGACCCACCCGGGACGTATCGGCTCCCGATCACCAGGTGGTGCCGCTGAGCGGCCTCCAGGAGCTTGGGGAGCTCCTCGGGTCGGTGCGACAGGTCCGAGTCCATCTCGACGGCCAGGTCGTACCCCTCTGCGATCGCCCGGCGGAACCCGACGGCGTACGCGCTCGCCAGACCCGACTTGCGCGGGCGCTCCACCAAACGGATGTGGGGATCGCCCTCCGAACGCTCGCGGACGATCTCGCTCGTGCCGTCCGGTGAGCCGTCGTCGACCACCAGGATGTCGAGCCCGGTCCCCGTCGCCGTCAGACCGTCGAGCACGGTCCCGATCGTCGCTCGTTCGTTGTACGTGGGCAGGATCACGAGCGTCCTCGGCCGCGCCGCAAGCGGTCCGGGCTTGCGGCGCTGGCGTCTGCGGCTCCTCGGGAGCGCGATCAACCCAACGACCAGGATCATCGATCCCAACGGGACCCAGTCCCCCAGACGCGTGAAGACGGTTCGGCGGTCGGAGGCCCGCACCATGGCCCGCATCGTCGCGGGTTCGAACAGGCCGCGCGAATCCACCACGTCGCCCCGCTCGTCGATGAACGAGCTGATCCCCGAGACGGCCGCATGCACGACCCATCGCCCGTTCTCGACCGCGCGGAGACGGCTCATCTGCAGGTGCTGTTCCGAAGCGGCGGTCCGGTCGTACGACGCGTTGTTGATCACGACGACCAGGAAGCCCGCTCCCTCACGGGTCATCTCGCGATCGATCGACGGGAAGCTGTTCTCGTAACAGATCGGCGTCCCGATCGGCGGGAGACCGGGGATCGAGATCAGCGACACATCGGTGCCCGGCGTGCGATCGACCGGAACCTGGTCGGTCGCCGAGATCCAACCGAGCTCCCTGCGGAACGGCACGTACTCCCCGAACGGCACGAGCTTCACCTTCACGTACCGGTCGACGATCTTGCCCGTCGCGTCGAACGCGAGCGTCACGGTGCGCTGGGTGCCGTCGGGATCGTCCGTCACGGCGCCGGCGATCGTGGGTGCCCCGACGGTTGCGATCGCCTGGCTCACCGCGGTCATCATCAGTGGGTCCGACGTGACACCGGGATCGAGCGCTCCCTCTCCCCAGACGACGAGATCGGGCGGATCGTCCGCGAGCTGGAGATGGCGGTCGATGTTCAACCGCGCGACCGCGACGTCCTCGTCCGCGCCGGCCAGATCTTGGACCGAGGCGACGTCGACCTGGATCGTGGCGACGTCGAGGGTTCGGCCGTCCGGAGCCGGGATCGGGATCGCCGCGGGCACCACCGCCAAGACGAGGGCCGCGACGGCCAGGACGAGTGCCGCCGCCCGGCGACCACTCCCCCACCGTTCCCACGCGAGCAGGAGCAGACCCGCCACGACCATCACCAGGAAGGACAGGCCCCACACCCCGCCGATAGACGCGAGGGGCAACGCGGGGGCGTCGACCTGCGTCACGCCGAGCTGCCCCCAGCCGAACCCCCCGAGCGGGATCATCCCTCTGACCCACTCGATCACGGTCCACAGCCCCGCCAGCCCGAACGTGCCGAGCAGCGCGTGCTCGCGCCGCCAGACGCCCGGCGCCAGGGCCCCGAACGCCGCCGTGAACCCGGCCGACATGATCACGAGCGCCGCCCAGCCGAGCTCGCCGAACAGGAGGATCCAATACAGGAGCGCCCCGAAGTAGGCGAGCCCGAACGCGAAGCCGCACAGCGCGGCCCGGCCCGGGCGCGAGCCCCGCACCAGCCACAGGAGCGGGATCGGAGCCACGAACACGACCGGCCAGAACCCGACGGGCGGCAGGGAGATCGAGAGCAGCGCGCCGGCGACCGCTGCGATCAGGAGGGCGACCGGGAGCCGGAGCCCGCTCGGGCTCAGGCGCAGTCCCGGCAGAGCATCTTCGCCTTGTCCTTCAGCTGGCTCCGGTGCTTGACCAGGTAGCAGTTCGAGCAGATGAACTCGGTCGGCTGCGGCGGCACCACCTTGACCGCCAGGGGCTCGAGGCGCTCCTCGCGCGTCAGGGTGAGGACGGACTCGTCCTCCTCCTCGGCCTCCTCGGCCCGGGCCTCCTGCTTGACCAGGATGTCCTGGATCGACTCGACGTCCTCGTCGCGTCCGCGGGTTCCGGTCGCCGGGGCGGGGGTGGCGGGGGCGTCCTCGTCCGGGGTGCCGGGCTCGGCACCCTCCTCGTCGACCTCTTCGTCTTCGAGCGTGTCTTCGAGGTCTTCCACGTGCGGTACCTCTTTTCGGCCGGGGGATTGTACTCCCGAGCATCTCGCTCGCAAGTGTTCCGGCCCAACAACGCCGACCGGACCTGTTTCATTCCCAGATCCGCTGCGGTCAAGCACGCACGGTGCGGTCGCGAGACAGGCACGGGACCCGGGCGTTCGGCCGACGGGAAGAAAGAGATGAGGACCCAAGAGACCTTTGGGGCCGCAGCGCCGGGGCGCCGCGTTCTCTACTCAGCCTCTTGGGTCCTCCGTGCACCTGCCGCCGAAGCGGCCGGCGCAGCGCCGAAGTCTACGCCGGGCCGCCGGGGTGTCAAATGCGCTGGTGTCAGGCCGCGTAGACGTCGCGGCCCAGGCTCACGGTGAGGACCGGGCGCACGCCCTCGAGCGAGACGATCTCGAGTGGGTCTACGTCGTACACCGCGAAGTCGGCGTGCTTGCCGGGCTCGAGGCTCCCCTTCTTGTCCTCCTGATGCGCGAGCCGCGCACTCCCGAGGGTGAACACGCGAACCGCCTCCTCCCGGCCGAGCCGCTGCGTCGGATCGTGGTGGCCCTCGAACGCCGCGACCCCGACCATCGGGTCGATCGTCGTGATCGGCGAGTCCGAACCCGCCCCGAGCTCCATCCCCCGGCTCAGCAGGTCGCGGAAGCGGTTCATCGAGACCGCGCGCTCCTCGCCGAGGCCCTGTTCGTACAGGCCGCCGGGGAACCCCCAGGTCGCGTCGAACGTCGGCTGCACGCTGATCGCGAGACCCAGCATCGCGGCGCGCTCGATCACGTCGAGGCTTGCCATCTCGAAATGCTCGATGCGGTGACGCCGGGCCCGGAAGTGCCGGCGCTGCCGCGAGTCGAGCGACTGGTACACGCGTTCCCAGGTCCGCACCACCTGCTCGACGGCGGCGTCGCCGATCGCGTGCACGCCCACCTGCAGGCCCGCGAGGTGACCGTCGTGGAAGTACTGCGCGAGCTCGTCGTCGCCGAAGTAGCCGCTCGGGTCGGCGTCGCGGTCGACGAACCCGCCCGAGACGAACGCCGTCCGAGCGCCGATCGATCCGTCGACGGGGAGGTCCCCTCCGATCCTGGGGAGGCCGAGGTCCATCGCGGTCGAGATGTCGGTCGTCGCGACATAGTTGACGACGTCGAGCGGCAACCGCGACCGATGGCCGAGGAGGATCTCGAGATCGCGCATCCCGCGTTCTTCCGGCATGGACATCTCGTGGATCGTCGTGACGCCGTACGCGACGGCGAGGCTCGCGGCCTCGAGCTGAAGCTCCTCCACGTCGTGCTCGGACAGGTGGGTGGCGAACCACCGTTTCGCGAGCACGCCGGCCTTCGCGGCGACCCGGCCGGTGGGGGCGCCGGCGTCGTCGGTCTCGACACCGGGCTCGCTCGCCGCGTCGGACGCCTCCAGGGCCGCCGAGTTGGCCAGGAGCAGATGGCCGTCCACGCGCGCGAGCCCCAACGGTCGATCGGTGACGCCGTCGAGCTCGGCCAGCGTCGGCGGCGTGCGGTCACCCCAGCCGGATTCGTCCCACCCGTGCAGGTACACCGGACCCTGCCGGGTCGCCGCGATCGCCCGCACGACCTCGAGGAGCTCGGTCGCGGAGGCCACCGATCCGAGCTCGGGGGCCTGGTGGTGGATCCCGGTGCCGGTCAGGTGCACGTGGGTGTCGACGAAGCCCGGCAGGATCGTGCTCCCGGGCAGGTCGAGCGTGCGATCGGCCTCCGGGGCCTCGCCGATCCCGACGCGTTCGACGTGGCGGCCGTCGACCAGCACCCACTCCCCCACCGCCGGGTACGACAGGGTGTGGACGCGCGAGGCTCGGTACAGGGTCTTCATCGCCGGGCGAGCTTAGCCCCGAACGACGGGGGCGAGATGCAGGCCGGCCGTTCGGAAGCGTCACCGATCGCCGGAGACGGCGTTGGCGGTCGCCAGCGCTCGGGGGTCGGCCACGATCCTCGTCTTGGACTCGTTCGCCCGGAGGCCGATCGAGGCAAGCGCCGTTCGGAAGACCGTCAGGGCGGCCGCGATGTCGGCGCCGGACAGGACAACGTCGTCGACCCACCGCAGGTGCTCGACGCCAGCGTCCCGCAGCGTTCGGTCGACCTGCGCCAGGACGGCGTTGGCCAGGACCGCCGAGGCGTCCGGCCCGACCGGGAGGCCCTCCACGCCGAGGCCCTCGAGCCCCGACAGGAACCCCTCGACCTCGCGCGCCGTGGGGATGTCCGCACGACGGAGGGCGTCGCCGACGATCGCGGGCGACATCGACGCGTAGCAGCGGTGCACGTCGCCGAACGCGACCGCCCCGCGCCGCACCGAGAAGCCCGCGAGCCGCGCCGCGAACAGCCGGCGTTCGAGCCGCCAGGGACGGAGGGCGAGATCCGGGGGGTGGACCCTCCACGACGCCACGCGGTTGGCCATCACGGCCGGCGACAGCAACTCCTCGATCGCCGCCGCCGAGCGCGCGACCAGCTGCACGTAACGCGCGCGCGTGCGGACGTCGAGCAGGACGAAGCGTCGTTCCGTTCCCGCGTGCCGGACGCGGACGAACCGCGCCGCGGGGACCGGAGATGTCGCGACCACGTCACCTCCCCGGCTCCGAGGAGGTCGAGCCGCGTCCGTATGAGGAGCGTGTTGTACCGCGAGCGGGCGGTGCGCGGGAATCGGCCATCGCGGGGGTTTCGTACATGGGCCGTCGTGGGGCTCGACACCCTCGGCCGGACGGCGGGCCGTACGATACGCGGGTGGTGGACGAACGAGATCTCGAGATCATCGCGGCGTTGCAGGAGGACGCCCGGGCGACCTATGCGGATATCGGCCGCCGGGCCGGGCTGTCGCCGTCGTCGATCCACGAGCGCGTCCGCAAACTCGAACGCAGCGGAGCGATCCGCGGGTACCGGGCGATCGTCGATCCCGACGCGCTCGGCCTGTTCGTCACGGCGTTGATCGCGGTGACCCCGTTCGATCCGACGCAACCCGACGACCTGCCCGAGCGCGTCCAGGACTTCGACGAGGTCGTCGACTGCCTGAGCGTCGCGGGCGAGGCGAACTACATCCTGAAGGTGCGGGCGCGCACCACCTCGGACCTGGAGGATCTGATCCAGCGGCTGCGCGAGAAGGCGGAGGTCAACACGACGACGACCGTGGTGCTCTCGGTGCCGTTCGAGGGCCGGCCGCTGCGGCCGCCCACGGTCCCGCCGACCTAGGCGTCGAACGCGGCGAGCGTCGTCAGGCGTTCGTACGCCGCGCGGTACCGCTTCCACCGTTGGGCGACCGCACCGCTCGGATCGAGCTGCGGGAGGGTCCGCGCCGCGACACCGAAGCTCCCCCCGCCGAGCCGACGACGCTCGGGGCGGAAGCCGAACTCCTCCAGGACCGGATCGAGCGGCTTGGCCGCCGCCGAGATCGCGACCCATATCCGATTGGTCATGTCGTCCAGCCGGCCGAGCGACGAGCCCTCGCGGGCCGAACCCCCGAGCCGCGCCACCCACTCCGGGAGCCCGAGCGGCCGGGCGGGGTCGACGCGCGGCGGGAGCTCGGGAGCCGTGAGTGGCGAGAGCCAGATCTCCGGCGAGTGGAGCCGCTCGACGGTCTCGGCCACGCCGAGCTCGATCGCCCGGTCCACGGCGGTCCCCAGGGCCGCCAGGGTGGGCCCGTCGAGCCGGCCGACGTGCTCGGGCTGCGCCAGCCGGAGCCGCTCGAACCCCGCGTGGAGGCTCGGCCCGAGGACCGGCTGGAGCTCCCCCACGAAGCGTTCGGACTCCTCGAGGACGGTCGCCCGCGCGGCTTCGAGCTCGGCGAACGGATCCCGCGGCATCCCGGCAAGCCTAGGAGGCTTCGAGCCTCGGGGCGCGCCTCCGGCGTAGACTCGGGCGACGACCCGAGCCCCGACGTCGAGCTGGGAGGTCGAGCGCCATGGATCAGTACCGCCGTTACGGACGTTGGTTGAAGCGAGCCGCGTGGGTGTTCGTGATCTACCTGTTCGCCGCCTGGCTGTTCATGGGGCTCTCGCCCTCGCAATCGCTCGCCCACCCGTCGCTCGTCATGACCCAGCTCCGGCCGTTCATGCTCCAAGCGCTGATCCTGGTCTTCTTCATCATCCTGCAGTTCGGCGCGCTGTTCTGGTTCCTGTCGCGCGGCAACGACTACGTGATCTACCCCAACGAGTACGACACCTCGTTCGACGACGTCCGCGGGCAGCCCGCCGCCGTGGACGCCACGCAGGAGGTCCTCCGGGTCTTCGAGGGTTTCAAGGACTTCAAACAGATGGGCGGCTACCCGCCGCACGGCATCCTGTTCGAGGGTCCGCCGGGCACCGGGAAGACCCTGATGGCCAAGGCGATCGCGGGCGCCTCCGGCGTGCCGTTCCTGTTCGCCACGGGGTCCGGCTTCGCGAACATGTTCATGGGCATCGGGAACCTGAAGGTGCGCAAGCTGTTCAAGAAGGGCCGTGTGATGTCGGACAAGTACGGCGGGTCGGTGATCTTCATCGACGAGATCGACGCCGTAGGTTCGCGAGGGGCGGTCTCGACGGACCGCACGGCTGATCGCGCGACGGACCGGATCTTCATGGGTGCCGGCATGAACGGCGGCGGCGGGATGGGCGTGATCAACGAGCTGCTCGTGCAGATGGACGGTTTCACGGTCCCCCGAGGCCTGTGGCGCCACATCCGGCGGATCGCGTTCCGCGCCAAGCCGAAGGTGCCCTTCTACAACATCCTCGTGATCGGAGCCACGAACCGGGCCTCGACGCTCGACCCCGCGCTCGTGCGCCCCGGACGGTTCGACCGCAAGATCCACGTGGGGCTGCCCGACGCCGAGGGGCGGCAGGACATCCTCGAGTACTACCTCGCCAAGGTCCGTCACGAACCGATCGACTACCCGAAGCTCTCGCGGATGACGATCGGGTACTCGCCGGCGTCGCTCAAGAACATCGTGAACGAGGCGCTCCTGTTCGCGCTCCAGGACGGGCGCGACGCGCTGAGGTGGGACGACCTGTGGCAGGCGAAGCTGAGCGAGGAGATCGGCCTCAAGCAGCCCGTCAAGTACTCCCCCCGCGAGAAGGCGATGGTCGCGGTCCACGAGGGCGCCCATGCGGTCGCCTCGTACGCGCTCGAACGTGACGAGATGCAGATCCAGGTCATCACGATCCAGAAGCGGGAGTCCGCGCTCGGACTCGTCTCCAGTCAGCAGATCGAGGAGATGTTCCTGCGGACGCAGAAGCAGATGCTCGCGCGCATCCAGGTCTCGCTCGCCGGCCTCGTCGCCGAAGAGATCTGGTACGGCCAGACCACCTCCGGTCCCTCCTCGGACCTCGTGAACGCGACCCGCAACGCCGCGGCTTACGTGGGCGTCTACGGGATGGGGCGCAGCCTGATCTCGGCGGCTGCCTCCGGGCCCGGACCCTACGGGGATATGGATCCGATCGGCGTGGTGCTCTCGGACGGCGAACGCCGCAAGGAGATCGACGCGATCTTGAACGACTGCCGCGACAACGTCCGGAACCTCCTGCTCAAGAAGCGCCTCGTGGTCGAGGGCGTCCGCGACGCGCTGCTCGAACGCGAGGAGCTCGTCGGCGACGAGATCGAGGTCCTGATGGCCGAGCTCGGCGAACGCGAGCCGCTCGAAGTGCCGGTCACCGGCAACGGCGACGGCGACGGGGGGTTCGCACCCGAGGGCAACGGGCGGCCGGGCGACGGCAACGGCCACCGGCCGGCGCCGCCTCATCCGGAGTCCCCCCCGCAGGCGTAGCGCCGGGCATCGTCCACCCCGGCGATATGCTGGGCTGACCGTGCGTCTGTACGACTCCCTCACGCGTGAGCTCCGCGACGTCTCGCCCGTCGACGGCGAGACGGTGAAGATCTACTCGTGCGGCCCGACCGTCTACCGCTACATCCACATCGGGAACATGCGCTCGTTCATGCTCGGCGACCTGATACGCCGGGCCCTCCGGTTCGAGGGGCTCGAGGTTCGGTGGATCATGAACATCACCGATGTCGGGCACATGACCGACGAGGTCTCGGACACCGGGCGCGACAAGATGGAGCTCGCCGAGGCCGACGAGGGGCTCTCGGCGGCCGAGATCGCGCAGAAGTACACCGACGCATTCCTGGAGGACTCGGACCTGGTGGGGATCGAACGCGCCGACCTGTACCCGCGCGCCACCGAGCACATCGACGACATGGTCAAGCTGATCCAGACGCTGCTCGAGAAGGGCCACGCGTACGAGGTCGATGGGAGTGTCTACTACGACGTCACGACGTTCCCCGGCTACGGCAAGCTCTCGGGCAACACGCTCGACCGGCTCCGCGCGGGTCACCGTCAGGAGGTGGCGGTCGACCCGAACAAGCGTCACCCCGAGGACTTCGCGCTGTGGAAGAAGGCGGGCGCCAACCGCGCCCTGAAGTGGCCGAGCCCTTGGGGCGACGGCTACCCCGGGTGGCACATCGAGTGCTCGGCGATGTCGATGAAGCACCTCGGCGACCGATTCGACGTCCACACTGGCGGCAACGACAACAAGTTCCCCCACCACGAGGACGAGATCGCGCAGTCCGAGGCGGCGGTCGGTCACCAGGTCGTCTCGACCTGGGTGCACGGTGGGTTCCTCCAGATGAGCGGGCAGAAGATGGCCAAGTCCGCGAAGAACATCTACCGCGTGACCGACCTCGCGGATCAAGGGGTCGATCCGCTCGCATACCGGCTGCTGTGCTTCGGCACCCGTTACCGGAGCGAGATGGACTTCAGTTGGGAGGCGCTGGAGGGTCAGAACAAGCGGCTCGGCGACCTCCGTCGCAGGATGGCGACCTGGGCGCCGGGGACCGAGGAGCGTTCGGACGAGGCCAAGGCCCTCGACGAGCGCTTCCGGGCGGCGATCGTCGACGACCTCGACCTGCCCCGCGCGCTCGTGGTCCTCAACGAGACCGTCGGCTCCGCGATCCCCGACCCCCAGAAGTACGGGCTCCTCGCGTCGTGGGACGCGATCCTGGGGCTCGATCTCGAACGCGATGCCCGCGAGGGGTTCGAGCCGACCGAGGAGATGCTCGCGCTGGTCGCCGAGCGCGACGCGGCCCGCGCCGCCAAGGACTTCGCGACCAGCGACCGGATCCGCGAGCGCCTGCAGGACCTCGGGCTCGAGGTCATGGACTCCGCCGAGGGGACGCAGATCCGCCGCAGGACCTAGCGGCTCTCGCCGCGACCCCGACCGTTCAGCGGACGGTCCTGAACGCGGTCTGCGCCACCGAACCTCCCCCGTGGCGAGTCTTGCGTCAGGCGGGGACCGCGCTCCACATCCCGGGCGCGCGTTCGGGGACCGCGGCCGCCCTCCCCCGCGCCTCGTCGCGCGCGTGCAGGAAGATCGCGCATCCGCCCATGCCGGGGAGTTCTGCCATCGTGCGGTCCATCTCGAGCGCGGCGGTGCGGCCGTCCTCGTCGCCGAACAGTTCCAGGACGACGAAGTCGGTCTCGGTCTGCGGGCGGACGCCCGTACCTACGATCGCCCACAGGTGCTCCATCGCCCATCGCGTCAGGCGGCGCGCCCAGGCGCTACGGGCGAGCCGCAGCCGGGCCTGCGCGCGGTAGAAGGCGAAGTGGCGGCGCTCGTCCTTGATGATCGCGTTCAGCAGGTTGACGAGCTCGGGGTGTTCGGTGTTCGCGATCAAGCGGTGGTACGACGTCAGGGTCGAGAGCTCGTTGGCCGCTCCCCAGGTCATGTGGAGCGCGACGAAGTCGTCCATCACGGCCGAGCCCAGCATCGTGCCGACGTGGCTCAGCTGTCCCTTGCCGCCCAGCCGCCGCCGGATCCACAGGTTCCTCGGCAGCCGGGATGGGTAGGCGGTGTCCGCTGTCACGCGTTCGAGATCGGGCGCGAGCTCCCAGCCCGCCTCGCCGAGGAAACGGCTGAACGCCTCGCCGTGCCACAGCTCCTCGTAGACCCAGCAGGAAAGGAACGCCGTGACGTCGGGTTCGTACGCCGCCGGGGTCGCGAGCAGGTCCCGCAGGTAGATCGAGGTGTGGGTCTCGATGTCCATCATGTAGGCGAGACACCTCGCCTCGGCCTCGGAGAGCGGATGGCTGCGGACGCGGTCCCAGTCCACCCCGGACAGGTCAACGCGTTTGGACGCGCGCAGGTACCGGTCGAGGTCGAACTCTTCCATCTCGAGGGGATTCGCAGTCATCGGCCAGGAGGATGACCGAACCTCGCCGTGCCGAGGGATGCCGGGCCGCGCGATCCGGAGCGAGGCTCCTCAGGCGACGATCGTGAGCTCGCGGGTGGCGTCGTTCAGCCGCTCGGCGCCCTCGGGCGTCACCACGACCTGGTCCTCGATCCGGACGCCGAACCGCCCCTCCAGGTAGATCCCCGGCTCGTCCGAGAAGGTCATCCCCGGCTCCAGGGGCGTCGCGTTGCCCTCAACGATGTAAGGGGGTTCGTGGACCTCGAGCCCGATCCCGTGGCCCGTCCGGTGGACGAACCGCTCGCCGTATCCCGCGTCGGTGATGACCACCCGCGCCGCACGGTCGACGTCCTCGGCCGCGACGCCCGGGCGCACCGCCTCGAACGCCGCTTGCTGTGCCGCCCGGACGATGGCGTAGACATCGCGTTCCTCGTCCGTGGGCTCGCCGACGAACACGGTCCGAGTGATGTCCGAGCAGTAGTCGTCGCGCATCCCGCCGAAGTCCATCACGACGGCGTCACCGGGCTCGATCCGTCGCTCCCCGGGCTCGTGGTGGCCCGAGGCCGCGTTCGGACCCGAACCCACGATCGTGAAGTCGACGCGCTCGTGACCGTGCTCGCGGAGCAGCCGGTCGAGCTCGGCCGCCACCTCGGCCTCGGCCCGGCCGGTGAACGGCAGCGAGATCACGTCGGCGAACGCCGCGTCCGCCGCGTGCGCCACGACACGGAGCCGCTCGATCTCGTCCGGGTCCTTGACCGCCCGCAGGAGCGGCAGGGCCTCGCCCGACGCGACGAAGGACCGTTCGGGTGCGGCTCGTTCGAGCTCGAGCAGGTGTGACGCCCAGGTTCGGTCGGTCACGGCGTAGCGGCCGGGGCCGAGCATCCCTGCGACGATCGCGTAGGGGTCGTCCGTGCCGTCGCGCCAGTCGCGCAGGCTCACCGGGCCCCGCGCCCCGGCCGCCCGTTCGGCCAGCGGGCGTTCGAGCGTCGGGACCACGAGGGTCGGGTCGATGCTGGGCGTGAGCACCAGGAGCGTCAGCCGTTCGAGCGGCAGCGGCGTGTATGCGGTGAGGTAGGCCAGGTCGGGACCCGGCGAAACCAGGAGACCTGCGAGACCCGCGGCCTCCGCGGCCTCGAGGGCGCGGAGGCGGCGCGCGGCGTAGCGGTCGTCGGTCATAGCTTCATCTGGATCGGTTGGGCGAGGATCTCCACGGTGGCCGGGGTCGTCCCGAGCAGCTCGCCGTCGGATTCGATCGGGAGCGGCCGGTCGGCCTCGATCACGAGCTCGCGCTTGACGCGGTACTCCTCGACGTGGTCGTGCGGGATGTGCTCGCCCCGGTAGATCTTCGGGATCATCGTGAACGAGTCCGACTTCGGTCCCTTGAACACCAGGACGTCGAGTACCGCGTCGCCCGGGTACGAACGAGGAGAGATCTTCATGCCGCCCCCGTAGTACTGCCCGTTGCCGATCACCACGAGGAAGGCCGGCCCCTCGTACGTCTTGCGGTCAGCCTGGACGCGCACCTTCGCGAGCTTGAACCTCGGGAGCTCGAGCCAGAAGCCAAGGAAGTACTTCGACTGGCCGAGCCGCGGCGACATGCGTTGGGCGCGCGCGGCGACGGCCGCGCCGAGACCCGCCTCGGCGACGTTCACGAAGTAGCGGCTCGCGCTCCCACCCTCCGGTGTCGTGTACGTCACCCTGCCGACATCGAGCGGGTACGTGTTCTCGCCGGCGAGGTGGGAACCGGCGCGCGTCGCGTCACCGGGTAGGCCGAACGTCCGGACGAAGTCGCAGCCGCTGCCCGCCGCCACGACCCCGAGGATCGCGTCGGGCACGAGCGGCTTGCCTTCGTCGTCGAACATGCCGTTCACGACCTCGTTGACCGTGCCGTCCCCGCCCACGGCGACCACGAACCGCCCTCCGGCCTCCAGGCCTTCCCTGGCGAGTCGGGTCGCGTCGCCGGGACCCTGCGTCCGGTGGAGCCGGTACGGGAGGCCCCGCGAACGGAGCGTGCGTTCGAGCTCGGGGATCTCCTCCCCCACGCGGCGGCGGCCCGCGTGCGGGTTCACGATCACGTTGAGCTCACCGTAGGGACTCGACATCGCGCGCATCCTACTTCGAGGGCGCGGCTCGACGAGGCTCGGATCAGACACCGGTGTAGGCCACGACCCCTCGATTGACCGCCTTGCGCGCCCGACGGACCAGGTCCGCGACCCCTTCCGGGGCGACCTCCTCGATCTGCCGGAGAAGGTCCAGGAGCTGCTTGCAGGTGCGCACGAAATCGCCCGGCGACATGTCGGTTTCGCGCAGGACGTCCTCGAGCGACTCCCCCTGGGCCCACCGGTGGATCGGCGCCGCGAACCCGTCCTCGAGCTCACGACAGAGCTCGACCTGGTGGCGATCCTCGGCGCCGCGGACCCGCCGCCAGATCCCCCGGAAGGTCTCATACCGCTCGACCGAGGCGGCCGTGGGCATCTCGCTGGTGCGCGGGGTGCGCTCGCGCGACTCGTAGACGATCGTCGAGACCACCGCGGCAACCTCCGAGGGTTGCAGGCCGTCGAGCAGCCCGTCCGCGAGCGCCTCGGCCATCAGGATGTCGCCCTCGCCGTAGATCCGCGCCAGTGTCCGACCCTTCGGCTCGATCGCGAACCCGTGCACGTACCCGAGCTCCTCGAGTACCGCGAGGACGCGTTCGAACTGCCGGGCGAGCGTCTCGGTCCGCGTTCGGATGCGCCGGTCGAGCCCTCGGATCTGCTGGTCGACCTGCGAGGCCCGCGTGGCCCAGCGCTCGTGCTCCGGCCGGTCCGGGCACGCGTGGCACGGGTGGGCCTCCGCCTGGCGCTCGTACCTCGCCGCCTCGCGCTCGACCTTGGCGTCGACGCCGCCCTGGGGCTTCCGCGGGGGCCGAACGTCCAGCGCGACGAGCTTGGCCGCCAGATCGCGGCGGTACCTCGCGCTCCGAACGCTCCCCGACCGCGGCAGCGGGATCTTGGTCAGTGCCGTCGGTGGCTCCGGGAAGTCCCGCATGCCCAGCCGGAAGTACTTGCGATCCTGCGCGAGGACCGTGGGCCTGCCCTCCCGGACGGAGAGCACCACGGCCAGACCCCGGCGGCGGGCGCGCGGGACGAAGATCACGTCGCCCGGGCGCAGATCCGCGAGCCCCTCGCGGATCCCCTCGGTGCGCGCGCGTTCGCGGCCCTTGCGGAACCCGTCGCGGACGCCCATCGCCTTCTCGCGCAGCGCCCAGTACTCGGCGAAGTCGCCGAGGTCGCATCGCATCTGCTCGTGGAACGTCGCGAGCTGCGTCCGGTCGCGTTCGAGCTCGCGCTCCAGGGTCACGACCCCGCGGTCGGCGAGGAACTGCGCGAACGACGAGTTGAGCAGGTGGTGCGCCTCGTCGCGCGTGTAGTTGCGCACGAGGTTCACGGCCATGTTGTACGAGGGCCGGAACGAGGAGGTGAGCTCGTAGGTCCGCGTGGAGGCGAGCGACGCCACGCGTTCGAACGCGACGTTGCGTTGGACCACGACCACGGCGTGCCCGAGCTCGTCGATCCCGCGGCGCCCCGCGCGCCCGGTCAACTGCGTGTACTCGCCTGGGGTGAGCAGCTCGTGCCGCTCCCCCTGGAACTTCCACAGGTCCTCGATCACCACCGACCTGGCCGGCATGTTGATCCCGAGCGACAAGGTCTCGGTGGCGAACACGATCTTGACCAGCCCCGCCTCGAACAGCTCCTCCACCGTCTCCTTGAACACCGGCAGCATCCCGGCGTGGTGCGCCGCGATCCCGGCCGCCAGGGCGTCCTGGAAGTCGTAGAAGCCGAGGGTCTTGAGGTCCTCCTCGTCCATCCACGCCGCGCGCATCTCGGCGAAGGTACGGATCCGGGACGCCTCCTCGCTCGTGGTGAGTCGGATCCCGGCGCCCATCAGCCACTCGACGCTGCGGGCGCAGCCGGCCCGGCTGAACACGAAGTAGATCGCGGGGAGCAGGCCCTGGTCGGCGAGGACCTCGGCGACCTCCTCCCGCCTCGGCACGTAGACGCGACGATGCCCCTCGCGCGGCCGGGGGATCCGCTGATGCTGCGCCGTGCCCGAACCCCGCCGGTAGTACGTCTTGTACCGGACCTCCTCGCGGTCGAGCGAGACGACGTAGGGGTTCGGCGCGGCCAGGCCGTTCTGTTCGACGTGCATCGGGTGGAGCTCGCGACCGACGAGGTAGTGGTGCTCGAGCGGCACCGGCCGCTTCTCTTCGATCACGACGCGCGTCACACCGCGGAGCGTCCCGATCCACTCGCCGAACTCCTCCGCGTTGGAGATCGTGGCCGACAGGCACACGACCGAGATCGACAGCGGCAGGTGGATCAGCACTTCCTCCCATACCCCGCCCCGGTAGGGGTCCTGGAGGTAGTGGACCTCGTCCATCACGACCGTCACGAGCCCGTCGAGCGCCTCGCTGCGCTCGTAAAGCATGTTGCGCAGGACCTCCGTCGTCATCACCACGACCGGAGCGTCGCCGTTGATCGCGTTGTCCCCGGTGAGCAACCCCACGTTCGCCGCGCCGAGCCGCGCGACCAGGTCCCCGAACTTCTGGTTCGAGAGCGCCTTGAGCGGCGTCGTGTAGAAGCACTTGCGGTCGGAGTCGAGCGCCCGGTCGACCGCGAACTCGGCCACGACGGTCTTGCCCGAACCAGTGGGCGCGGCGACCAGGACGGACTCGCCCTCGTGGAGCGCCTCGATCGCGCGCATCTGGAACGCATCCAGCGCGAACGGGTAGCGGTCGGCGAAGCGGGCGGGGTCGATCACTGGATCGAGTCTACGGTCGGCCTCGCCCAACCCACGGGCGAACCCGGCGAGATCAGCCGAGTCCGCAGGCGGCCAGGTGGTCGACCAGCGCCGCGTCGAACGCCTCGGCACCTTCCAGGTTCGACAGGTGCCCCACGCCCTCGATCGTCTCGAGGCGTCCCCGAGGGATCAGCCCGGCCATCTCGGCCGAGATCTGGGGCGCGATCATCCGGTCCTCGGTCGAGGTCAGCACGAGGGTCGGCACGTCGATCGTCGCGAGGTCAGGGGTCGAGTCGGGGCGTTCGGCCATACCGAGCAGGGCCGCGGCGATGGCCTCGGGCGGCTGCTCGGCGATCCAGCCGTGGACCCGCGTCCGGAGCTCCTCCGGCGCGTGATCGGAGAGCAACGCCGGCGGCTCCGCGATCAGGACGTTGCCGTCCGAGCGCAGCCGCTCGGCGAGCGAACGGCGGCCGGCGGCGGCCTCGGAACCGTCGGCGACGGCCCGGGTGTTGGCCAGGACGAACCCGAGCACACGGTCGCGGGCGCGCCGCCACACCTCGAACGCCACGTACCCGCCCATCGACAGGGCGCACACGACCGCGCGGTCGATGCCTCTCTCCCCCATCGTCGCGAGCGCCCGCTCGGCGGCCAAACCCATCGTCAGGACGTCGCCTGCCGGCTCCGAGCCCCCGAAACCGGGAAGGTTCGGCGCCGCCACGGGGAGCCCTTCGGGGAGGGCGGCGAGCTGCGGCCCCCACATCCTGGCGTCGATGGGCCAGGCGTGAAGGAGCAGGAGGCCGTCGGTCATGACGTTCCGGTCGGTGCCGGGAGCCCGGGCGCCGGAGGCGCGAACGTGCCCGCCTTGGTCTGCGCCTGGATGTAATCGGCATAGCCACGGTCGAAGGTCTCGGTCGCGGCGTTCGCGATCGCCTTGGCCCGGGCTGCGAGCGCGACGCGCTCGGGACCCTGGGCGTCGGCCGCGAGCTCCAGCAGCTTCGCGGCCTCGTCGTACAGGGTCATCGCCTGGACGAAGTTCGCCTTCGCGTTGATGAGGTACAGGACGAACTCCTCAGTGAACCCCTTGCCCCGGATCAACGCCGTCTCGTCGATCTGCTGCAGAGCCTCCGATGCCGTTTTGGCGGAGGTCATGGCGTCGGTCGCCGTCTGCTTGAGCGCCTCCGAATCGGCGGGCGCGCCGGGTTTCTCCGCCACCAAGGTTCCTACGGCCGTCTGGAGGTCGGTGAACACCGTGTAGCCGGCCGGCGGGTTCGCCTGGCCGATCGTCGAGAGCACGGGCTCGATCTGCCCCTGGAACGAGCTCGTCGTGGCCCGCATCCGCTGCTCGAGGTCGTCCTGCGCGCTCGCGTTGCGCTCGCCGATGAAACCGGCGACCAGGCCCCCGATCACTACGACGCCGAGGATGCTGAGGATCACCAGCCAGAACTCGCGCTTGGCGAGCAGTCGTTTCTTGACGGGCCGATAGACGGGCTTGGGCCCGGGGGTGACGGCCTTGGCGCTTCGCCCTTTGCTCTTGCCTTTGATCGCCATTTGGATCCACCTAGCGCTTCAGGAGACGGCCCACGATGATAGCGGCTTCGTAGAACAGCACCATCGGGATCGTCATCGCGAGCATCGTGTAGGGGTCCGAGCTCGGGGTGATGATGGCGGCGAACACCGCGATGCCGAGGATCGCCCCCCGCCGCCAGTCCCGCAATTGCCTGGTGGTCACCGCCCCCGCCAGGAGCAGGAAGATCAGCACGATCGGGAACTCGAACGCGAGCCCGAACGACAGCGCGACCAGCATCACGAACGTGAGGTACCGGTCGCCCGTGAGCAGGGGCGCGAACCCCTGGCCGGCGAAGCCGAGGAGGAAGTTCAGAGCCTTGGGGAGCGTCCAGTACGCCACCATCGCGCCGAGCGCGAACAGCAGCACCGAGGAGACGACGAACGGGATCGCCATCTTCCGTTCGCGCCGGGTCAGGCCCGGCACGATGAACGCCCACAGCTGGTACAGGACCACCGGCAGGGCCAGGAACAGCCCCAGGAACGCGACCAGCTTGAACTTGATCAGCAGCGGCTCGAGCGCCCCGGAGAAGAACAGGGCGCAGTCGGGCGTCGCCCGCAGGCGAAGAGGCACCGTCCGCCAGTAGTCGCAGTACGGGTTGAGCAGCAGATCGATCACACGGTCGAACAGGAACCACCCGAAGATCCCCCCCACCGCGATCGCCGAGATCGTGACGATCAACCGATACCGCAGCTCCGACAGATGGTCGACGAGCGTCATCGTGCCGTCGAGCTCCGGTTCGGATCTCCGCCGGAGGCGTTCCGGGATCAGCTTCATGATCGCCCCGGGTCAGTCGGTCGCCCGGTCGGATGTCGCGGGCTCTCCGTCCGGCGAGGGTGCGGGGGTCGGTGCGGCGTCGCGTTCGGCCGGCGCCTCCGACGGTTCCGTGGCGTCGACCGGCGTCGTCGGAAACGCCGGCGACGCGGGTTGGGTGGGCGTCGCGGGTTGCGCCCGCTTCGAGGTGGACGGCTTCGTCTTCGGAGCAGCGTCGATCCGGAACGAACGCTGGACCTCCTCCTTCGCGCGCCGGAGCTCCGCCAGGCTTGCTCCGAGCGAACGGGAGATGTTCCGGATCTCGTCCGCCGGCAGCGGTTCGGACGCGGTGGGCGTCGGGTCGGGGGCTACCGGCTTCGGACCCGTCGGGCGTCCGTCGGCGGGCCCCGTGGCCGCCCTGCGAGCGGGGGCCGGGGTCGCCGAACTTCCGTTCGGCGGCTCGTCGTCGAGGTTGACCTGGATCGTCCGCTTCACCTCGTCCTGCGCCTTGCGGAGCTCGCGCAACCCCCGGCCGATCGACCGTCCGAGCGCGGGAAGGCGCTGCGGTCCGACCACGAGCAGCGCGATGACGAGGATGATGAAGAGCTCCTGCGGCCCGATGTTCAGCATCTCGCTCTGCGCTCCCGATGGGGCTCCGGACGGCGCTCCGGGTCGGCGATCCGGGGGCGGGAGGCCCTCGTGAGGGCCATCGTACTGCCGCCTCGGTTCAGGGACCGGACCTCGGGTCCTGGGGCAGGCGGCGCGATCGGTCGGAGGCGCTGTCGGCCAGCTCGCTGATCTCCCGCGTCAGGGGCCCGACCTCGTCCTGGAAGCGGCCCGCCGCCCGGCCGAGCACGAACAGGTGCCGGATCAGCGCGATCAGCACGACGAGCACCGCGACGAGCGACAGGAGCCCGACGACGAGCCAGACGAGCGCGGTCGTGGTCATCGAGGGTCGATGCTAGCGGAGGGCGGGCCGGCGGGGTTTAGGGCGCGGCCAGGAACTGCTCGATGTAGCGCTCGTTCTCCAGCTTGAAGTGGAAGTCGATCACGTCGTCGATCGAGAACGCGGGTCCCGGGGGCAGCGGTCCCCGAGGGTCCTCGGGCAGGTCCATGTCGGGATCGAACAAGTCCGAGGTGCCGCCGGAGGAACGTCCCGAGACGTCGACGCCGGCCGAGACGAGCAGGGCCACGATCTTGCGGTCCGCGCGCTTCTCGACGGGCTCCATGCAGGTTGGGCACTCGAAGCGGTACGTGCCTTCCCGCCCGCCTCGCATGACCTGCAGCAGGATCGACTCGGGGCCCATGTCGACCTCTCCGCAGCGGGGGCATGTCGTCCGGATCGTCGTCATAACAACCGCAATATCGGACACCGGCGCTCGGCGCTTGAGCCCTCGGTTCGAGACCGCGACTACCCTATCCGTACCGTTGGCGGGTCCGGTCGGCGAGCTCGCGGACGCGTTCGCCCAGGTCGGGAGGGTCGACGACCTCGGCGTCGGGCCACAGGCGCAGCAGGAGACGCTCGAGCCATTCGAGCCTTCCGGCGGGGAGCTCGACCTCCAAACGGCCGTCCCCCATCTCCTGCTCGCGCGAGGTCTCGTAGTACTCGGCCACCCACCGCGCCTCGGGCCGCAGGCGGACGATGACGCGGACGTCGCCTTCCTTCGGCGTGTACAAGGGCCTCCCGGCGCCCCGGAGTCCGCGGGGGTCGAACCGCTCCCCCGTCGCCGCCGCGGCGTGGATCCGGTCCGCCCGGAAGAGGCGTTCGGACTCCGATCGGTGGTCCCACGCCGCCACGTACCAGTTCCCGACCGCGAAGAAGACCTCCTCGGGGTCGATCTCGCGGTCGGTGGTCTCGGCCCCCGACGCCGCGTAGTACTCGATCCGCAGACGCTCGTGGTCCGTGGCCGCACGACGGAGCTCGCCGAGCGTATCCGGGGTGCGCCCGTCCGCGGCCGAGTCCACCCGCTCGGGCAGCTCGCCGAGCGTCTCCTGGCCGAGCGCCTCGGCCAGCTTGCCGATCGCCGAGGCCAGGGCCGGCGCCTCCTCGAGGCCGGGAGCCCCGGCCAGCACGGTGGCCCGCAGGTAGATCGCGAGCGCCTCACTCCGCGTGAGGCGTAGGGGCCGGCCGAAGTAATCGGCCATGCCGATCCAGATGCGGCCGTCCTGGATGTCGACGTCGATCAGGTCGCCCGGGCCGTAAGGCGGCAGCCCCGAGACGAACAGCAGGTCCAGGTCGGCCAGGAGCTCGGGCTCGGACATCCCGAACAGATCCGCGGCCTCGGCGACCCTGGTCCCCTGGTTCCGGACCAGGTACGGGATCACGGTGAGCAGCCGACGGAGGCGCTCGGACGCCTTCTCGGGCGCCTTGCGGGTCGCTCCGGAGTGGCCACCGCCTTCAGGAGGCAAGGATCGCCTCCAGCCTCCCGATGATCTCCGATCGGAGCTCGGGGGGCTCCACCACCTCCGCGTCGGGTCCGAAGGACAGGATCCACGGGATCAGGCCTTCCCCGGGCGACCAGGGCACCCGCACCTCGATCCATCCGTCCTCCAGGGTCCGGACCGTCTCTGCGCTCGCGACCCCCTCGGTCGCCCACCACGCGACGTCAGGCGCGAACGCGATCGTGGCCGTCGCCTCGGCGTCGCCGGGGCCCCACGGGCCCGCCTGGACGTGTTCGGCGGCGCGGAACCCTTCGGGAGGCTCGGTCCCCTCCCCCGCGATCTCGAGATCGTCCGAGATCCGCGAGAGCCGGAAGGACCGGATCTCCTCGCGGTCGAGGTCCAGGCCCACGAGGTACCAATGCCCGCCGCGCACCGCCAGCCCGAACGCGTCCACCGAGCGGTCCGAGCGGTCACCTCGCGAGGTGCGGTAGGCGAACCGCACGCGGCGTCCCTCCGCCACGGCTTCGGCGGCGCGGGAAAGGTTCGGGTCGGTCTCGCCGCCGAGCGCCGGCGGCCCCAGACCCGCCAGGATCCCGCGGTCGGCGCCAGAGAGCAGCTTGCGGACCGCCTCCTCGGCCGAGACGTCGCCGGCCGAGCGGACCGCGACGAACAGCGCCGAGAGCTCCTCGGGCGTGAAGGCGATGTCGGGCAGGTAGTAACGGTCCTTGTCGATCGTGTACCCGTGCTCAACGTCCCAGGCGTCCGTGGAAACCACCTCGATCGGCACGCCGATGTCGCGCAGGACGTCCTTGTCGCGCTCGAACATCCGCTTGGCGGAGGAGGCGTCCTGGTGGCCGTACCCCTCGGACAGCTTGCTCCGGATCTGGTCGAAGGTGAGCGGCGTCCGGGACTCGAGCAGCAGGGCGACGAGGTTCACCAGGCGTTCGAGCGGGTGCATGGCCGCGGCATCATACTTTCCGCCATGTCGCCAGACCTCGTGGGGGTGCGTCTGCGTCACGCGACCGTGCGGGGCATCCGGAGCGCGCGTCCGGGCGTGCTCGAGCTGGACGTGGAGGTGGAGGAGCCCGGCGGTCCGACCACGCCTGGGACCCGGTCGGCGCCGGAGCCGGCGGTGGCGTTCACCGAGCTCGTGGGGCCGGTGGGACCCGGGGATCGCGTCCTGGTGAACACCACGGCGGTCGCGCTCGGTCTCGGCACGGGAGGGTTCCACCTCGTGGTGGCAGTGTCCGAGCAGGCTCCGACCGAGCTCGGTCATCCCGGGCGGATCGTGAAGGCGCGGTACACGCCGTTGCAGGCGGCGGTCCAGAGCGTGGAGGAGACAGATCGCGACGCGCTCGAGCGTTCGGCCGGCCTGGGCGGGCGACCGGTCGTTTGCGCGCCCCTGCACTCGATGATCGGTCCGATCGCCGCCGGGGCGCGCGCCGCCGGCGCCGGACGGATCACCTACGTGATGACCGACGGGGCTGCGCTGCCCGGCCGGCTCTCGAACCTCGTGCCTCGCCTGCGGGCGGCCGGCCTGTTGGACGGGTTCGTCACGTGCGGTCAGGCCTTCGGGGGTGAGCTCGAGGCCGTGACGATCTGGACCGGGCTGCTCGCCGCCGCCGAGCTCGTGGCGGCCGACGTGGTGATCGTGGCGGACGGACCAGGGAACCTCGGCACCGAGACCACATGGGGCGTGAGCGCGCTCGCGAGCGGCCACGCCCTGAACGCCGCGGAGACGCTCGGCGGGCGGCCCGTGGCGGCGCTCCGGATCTCCTTCGTGGACGCCCGCGAACGCCACCGCGGCGTCTCGCACCACTCGATCACGATCCTCGAACGCGTGTGCCGGGTGGCGACCGACGTCGCCGTCCCGGTCCTGGAGGGACTCGAACGCGACCTCGTCTGGAACGCCCTGCGCGAGCGACACCTGGAGGAGCGCCACCAGCTGGTCGAGGTGGACGGACGTCCGGCACTCGATGAGCTCGAGCGTTCGGGGGTCGAGGTCGACTCGATGGGCCGCACGGCGCCGGACGACCCGGCCTTCTTCCTCGCGGCAGGTGCCGCGGGCATCCTGGCGGGGCGGATGGCGGTCCGGTCGCGGGGATGGAGCGAGAGCGCGGGATGATGACGCGCGCCGATCGCGAGAACGCGCGCAAGGCTGCCGCGTCCGCGAACGCCTCGGACCTGGCCCGGGCGGGGAAGATCGCGTTGGTCGTCGTCGTGGTCGCGGTCCTGGTGCTCGCGGCGTTCGTCGCCACCCCCGTGCGATAGCAGCTTCTTCGGTTTCCTGGCGGTCGTGGTGGCCATGGGTCGTTCATGGTCCACGCCGCGCCTCGTGTCCGCGATCGGACGCACGACCTCCCGTCGACACGGTCGTGTCGGTCCATCGGCGCTCGGCCGAAAGACCACGCTACATGTGGGCGATCAGCTGTTCGACGCGCTCGTCTACGCTGCGGAACGGGTCCTTGCAGAGCACGGTCCGCTGAGCCTGGTCGTTGAGCTTGAGGTGCACCCAGTCGACCGTGTAGTCGCGGCGCTTCTGCTTGGCGTGGCGGATGAAGTCCCCGCGGAGCTTCGCGCGCGTGGTCTGCGGCGGTTCGCGCATCGCCCGCTGGATCTCCTTCTCGGCGACGGCGCGCTCCATCTTGCCCGCGCGTTCGAGCACGTAGTACAGGCCGCGTGTGCGGTTGACGTCGTGGTACGCGAGATCGAGCAGCGCGACGCGAGGGTGCGACAGGGGCAGCTGGTGGCGCTCGCGGTAGCTCTCGATCAGGCTCTGCTTGGCGACCCAGTCGACCTTGCGGACCAACCGATCCGGCTCCTGCAGGATCAGCGCGTCGAGCGCGTCGCGCCACTCCTGCAACAGCTGCTTGGACTGCGGGTCCGGGCCGCGTCGCTCCAGGAAGCGTTCGGTGCGCTCGTAGTACTCCTCCTGTACCTCGATCGCCGTGAGCTCGCGCCCGTTGGCCAGCCGGACCTTCTTGCGGCAGGTCACGTCGTGGCTGATCTCGCGGATCGCGCGGATCGGGTTCTCCAGCGAGAGGTCGCGCATCACCGTGTTCGCCTCGACCATCCGAAGGACCAGGTCGGTGATGCCCACCTTCATCCACGAGCTGAACTCCGACATGTTCGAGTCCCCGACGATCACGTGCAGGCGCCGGAACCGTTCGGCGTCCGCGTGGGGTTCGTCGCGCGTGTTGATGATCGGCCTCGAGCGGGTGGTCGCCGAGGAGACCCCTTCCCAGATGTGCTCGGCGCGCTGGGCGATGCAGAACACGGCGCCCCGCGGCCCGTGCAGGACTTTCCCCGCGCCGCACCAGATCTGCCGCGTCACGAAGAACGGGATCAACAGGTCGGCCATGCGCGCGAACTCGCCCTGCCGCGCGACCAGGTAGTTCTCGTGGCACCCGTACGAGTTGCCCGCGGAGTCGGTGTTGTTCTTGAACAGGTAGACCTGCCCGCTGATGCCCTCCTCGTGGAGCCGGACCTCGGCGGCCGCGAGCAGCGCCTCGAGGATCCGCTCCCCCGCCTTGTCGTGCGCGACGAGGTCGGAGATGTGGTCGCATTCGGGCGTCGCGTACTCGGGGTGCGAGCCGACGTCCAGGTACAGGCGGGCGCCATTCTCGAGGAAGACGTTCGAGGAGCGTCCCCAGTGCACGACGCGCCGGAACAGGTACCGGGCGACCTCGTCGGGCGAGAGGCGTCGCTGACCCCGGAACGTGCAGGTGACGCCGTACTCGTTCTCGAGCCCGAAGATGCGTCGTTCCACGCGTCGAGTGTAGGCCTCGCCCGAACCAAGGCGGGGAGCCGCCGGTTCAGCCGGCCAGGATCGTCGCGACCTCGTCCTCGCCCAGGCGGCGGAACTTCCGTCGCTGCTGCCGCGTTCGGTCGAGCACGCCGGCCTCGACCTGCTCGGCCTCGATCTCGCGTCCCTCCGCCGTCGAGAGCGCCTTGACGGCCTCGCGCACGGCCGTGCCGAGGTCCCAGCCGGGCTGGTAGGCCCCCTGCACAGCGTTGGACAGCTCCTCGGCGTGCCCGCCGATCGCCACGTGGCCGTGCTCGTCGGTGACGGTGCCGTCGAACAGCACGTGGTAGATCTCGTTATCGCCGGGGTCCTCGCCCGCCTCGCCGACGAGGATCTCGACCTCGTAGGGCTTCATCTGCTGCGTGAAGATCGTCGACAGCGCCTGCGAGTACGCGTTGGCCAGGTCGCGCGCGCGCACGTCGTCGCGACCGTAGGAGTATCCGCGCAGGTCCGCATGCCGAACCCCGCTGATCCGTAGGTCCTCGAACTCGCTGTACTTGCCGACGCCGGCGAACGCGATCCGGTCGTAGATCTCGCTGATCTTGTGCAGCGTCGCGCTCGGGTTCTCGGCGATGAACAGGACGCCGTCCGCGTACTCGAGCCCAACCACCGACTTGCCGCGCGCGATCCCCTTGTGCGCGAAGTCCGACAGGTCCTTGATCCGCTGCTCGGGCGGCACGTAGGGCATGAAGCTCACGAGCCGCCCCCGATCACGCGTTCGTACGTGTTCCGGAGCTCGTCCTCGCCGACGCTTTCCGCGCCTTCGCTCGTCACCACGACCACGGTGGGGAAGATCCCCCGGGTCGGGTCGGGTCCTCCCGTCGCGGCGTCCTCCTGCGAGGCGTCGACCAGGGCCTCCATGGCGACCTGCAGGGCCTGGTCCCGATCGAGCCCCGGCCGCCAGCGCTTCTTCAGCGAGCTCCTGGCCGCCCGGCCGCCCGAACCCGTGGAGTGATAGTCGTCCTCTTCCCACCTGCCGCCGGTGGCGTCGTAGTAGAAGATCCGGCCCTCCTCGCGCCGCTCGTCGAACCCGCCGAACAGCGGCACCACGACGAGCCCCTGGATCGCCATCGGCAGGTTCCCTCGGATCATCTGGGCGAGCCGGTTCGCCTTGCCCTCGAGCGAGAGACGGTCACCGGTGATCTTCTCGTAGTGCTCGAGCTCGAGCTGGAACAGCTTGACGATCTCGATCGCCTGCCCGGCGGCCCCGGCGATCGCGATCACCGAGAGGTCGTCCGCGGCGAACACCTTCTCCATCTTCTCGTCGGCGATCGTGAAGCCCTCGGTCGCCCGCCGGTCGCCACCGAACACGACGCCGGACGCAAACTTCAGCGCCACGACGGTCGTCCCGTGGGGTCCCGCGACGTCGGGGGTGAGGCCGGCTGCGGCCGGGAGGGTCTCGGGGCGGCTCCGTCGCACGAGATCGACGAAGCTCGGGTTCGCGCCGATCGGGCCGCCCGAGGGTTCGGGCGGGAAGCGCGGACCCTCGGTCATTCGCCGCCCTTCTGGACGTACGACTTGACGAACTCCTCGGCGTTCTCCTCCAGGACCGAGTCGATCTCGTCCAGGATGTCGTCCATCTCCTCCTTGAGTTTCTCGCCCTTGGAGGTGGAGGTCACCTGGCCGGCCTCGTCATCCTTGCCGCCGCCGGAACGCTTCTGGGTCTTCTTCTGCTCCTGCTCTTGAGGCACCGCCGAGCTCCTTCCCGTGAACGACCGATTCTATCCGGACTCCGCGACAGCACCATCACCTCGCGGGCGGAGGGCCTCGAGCCTCCCGACGCCCCTGGGTGACGCGGCAGAGGGCTCACCGAAGGAGCATCGGTCGAGGCTCCGAGCCGATTGAGGTCCGGGCGGCAGGCGCTCGCGGGGCGAAGCCGTCGGCTAGGAGCGGAGCATCTGGACGAGCGCGGCCGCATCGGCGGCCCGTTCGAACAGCTCGTCCACGTGCTCCTTCGTGCCGCGGAGCGGCTCGCGCATCGGCACTCGCTGCAGCGCCTCGGCCCCGGTGTCGAAGATGATCGAGTCCCACGACGCCGCGGCGATCGCTTCCGGATAGCGCGAGATGCACCGTCCGCGGAAGTAGGCTCGCGTGTCCTCCGGCGGCTCCATGATCGCCCGCTCGACGTCCTCGTCCGAGACGAGCTGCTCGACCTGGCCCGTCGCGACCAGCCGGTGGTAGAGCCCCTTGTCACGGCGGACGTCGTGATACTGCAGGTCGATCAGGCGCAGCTTGGCGTCGGACCACTCGAGCCCGTCCCGCTCGCGGTAGCCCTCCAGCAGCCGGTACTTGGCGACCCAGTCGAGCTCACGCGAGAGCAGCATCGGGTCGTCCTCCAGCGCGGTGAGCACGGCCTCCCAGCGTTCGAGCACCTCGAGGTTGTCCGCCGTGGTGTCCTCCTGCTCGACGTACTTCCGCGCCCGCTCGAGGTACTCCCACTGCATCTGCACCGCCGTGAGCCTGCGACCGTCGGCCAGGCGGATCAGGCCCGTGCACGTGAGGTCGCGGGACACGTCGTGCAGCGACTGCACCGGTGTCGCCAGCGTGAGGTCGGGAGCGTCGCCGTCCTCGATCAGCTTGAGCACGAGCGACGTCGTGCCGAGCTTCAGCAGGGTCGCGACCTCGCACAGGTTGGCATCGCCGACGATCACGTGCAGCCGGCGGTACTTCTCGGGATCGGCGTGCGGCTCGTCGCGCGTATTGATGATCGGACGCTTCAGGGTGGTCTCCAGACCGACCTCTGCCTCGAAGAAGTCCGCACGCTGCGTCACCTGGTAGCGGTCCCGCGAGCGCTCGTCCCACGAGGCCTCGCCGCCGAGCTTCCCGGCGCCGCAGAAGATCTGACGGGTCACGAAGAACGGCGTGAGCCCCGCGACAAGGTTGCCGAACGGCACCTGCCGGTCGACCAGGTAGTTCTCGTGGGTCCCGTAGGAGTTGCCCTTCCCGTCGCTGTTGTTCTTGTAGACCGCGAGCCGCTGCGCGCCGGGCATCGTGCGCTCGATCTCCTCGAGGGACCGCTCGAGCACCCGCTCCCCCGCCTTGTCGTGGATCACGAGGGCGCGCGGCGTCACGCACTCGGGCGTGGAGTACTCGGGGTGCGCGTGGTCGACGTAGTAGCGGGCGCCGTTGGGCAGGATCACGTTCGCGAGACCGAGGTCCTCCTCGGAGGGTTCGCGTAGCTGGACGGGCTCGAACCCGCGGGCATCGCGCAGCGGTGACTCCTGCTCGTAGTCCCAGCGGATCCGCCGGAGCGCGCCCGCGTAGGTGCTGATGAGCAGCGAGGAGGAGATGACCGGGTTGAACTCGGGCGACCCGACCGCGGAGATCCCATACTCGGTCTCGGTGCCGATGACCTTGGGGATGGCCATCCGGGGACCTTACAGGTACTGGCCGGCGCTGACCCGCTCGACCTGCCGACCCTCGCTGTCGCCGTCGCCGAGCAGCGTGCGCACGTAGACGATGCGCTCGCCCTTCTTGCCCGAGATCCGCGCCCAGTCGTCCGGGTTGGTCGTGTTCGGCAGGTCCTCGTTCTCCTTGAACTCGTCGCGGATCGCGCGCGACAGGTCCTCGGCCTTGATACCCTTCTCCCCCATCGACAGGAAGCGTTTGATCGCCTCCTTCTTCGCGCGGCGCACGATGTTCTCGATCATCGCGCCGGAGTTGAAGTCCTTGAAGTACAGGATCTCCTTGTCGCCGCTCGCGTAGGTGACCTCGAGGAACCGGTTGTCCTCGGCCTCCGAGTACATCCGGTCGATCGTCGACTGGATCATCCGCGAGGTCGTCGCCCTGACGTCGCCGCTCGCGCGGGCGATGTCCTCGGGGTGGATCGGGACGGTCGGGTTGAGGTACTTGGCCATGATGTCGGCCGCCTGCGCGGCGTCGGGACGCTCGATCTTGATCTTCACGTCCAGCCGCCCGGGCCGCAGGATCGCCGGGTCGATCAGGTCCTCGCGGTTGGAGGCCCCGATCACGATCACGTTCTTGAGGGTCTCGACCCCGTCGAGCTCGGACAGGAGCTGCGGCACGATCGTCGACTCGACGTCGCTCGAGATCCCCGTCCCGCGGGTCCGGAAGATCGAGTCCATCTCGTCGAAGAACACGATGACCGGCAGGCCCTCCTCGCTGCGCTCCTTCGCGCGCTGGAAGATCTGCCGGATCTGCCGCTCGGTCTCGCCGACGTACTTGTTCAGTAGCTCGGGCCCCTTGATGTTCAGGAAGTACGAATGCGCGTCCTGGCGCCCGGTGCGCTCGCGCACCTTGTCGGCGAGCGACTTGGCCACGGCCTTGGCGATCAGCGTCTTGCCGCAGCCCGGAGGCCCATAGAGCAGGACGCCTTTCGGCGCCTCGAGCTGGTGCTCGTGGAACAGCTCCGCGTACAAGAACGGCAGTTCGACCGCGTCGCGGATCGCCTCGATCTGCCCCTCGAGCCCGCCGATGTCCTCGTACGACACATCGGGGATCTCCTCGAGCACGAGCTCCTCGACCTCTTCCTTCGGCAGCTTCTCGAGCGCGACGTTGGACCGTGGGTCGATCAGCAACGGATCGCCGGCGCGGATCTGCACGTCGAGCAGCGCGGTGCCGAGCGTGGCCACGAGCTCCTCGTCGCCGCGTCCGATCACGATCACGCGGTCGTCCCCGAGCCGATCCTTGACCTTGACGACCTCGCCCGCCCGGTCGGGCAGGAGCACCTCGACGACGTTCAGGGCCTCGTTGAGGATCACCTCGGCGCCCTTGCGCAGGAGGTCGGTGTCGACGTCCGGGGACACGTTCACGCGCATCTTGCGACCCGCGGTGAAGACGTCGACCGAGCCGTCGTCGTTGATGCCGAGGTAGACGCCGAATGACGCGGGAGGCTGGCTGAGCTTCTCGACCTCCTCGCGGAGCCCCTCGATCCGCTCCTTCTCGGCCTGGAGCGTGCCGGCGAGCTTCTCGTTCTGCGAGAGCGCGCGGGCAAGATCCGAACGTGCCTCGAGGAGCTTGTCCTCGAGCAGCTTGACCTGGCGGGGGGCGTTCGTGAGCCGGCGGCGGAGGAGGGAAACCTCGTCCTCGAGGAAGCGGACCTGCGTCTGGAGCTCGTGGATCTTCTTCTCGAACTGTTCCTGCTGTTCGCGTGGATCGAGCTCCGGCATCTCCTTCACCTCCCGACGGTGCGAAAGCATACCCCCGGTCCTCCCCCCGACCGACGAAGGCGGGGGAGGTCTCTTGGCCTATCCATACGGTTTTCGGCAGCGGATACGCCTTACTGAACACCTCTTCTAGTCAAAGGTTGTCGCCGGACCCGTGCGAGGTGATGGCTCAGACCCGACGCGCGAGCGTGATGAACCCGGTGTGCGCGACCATCCGCTGGTCCGGTCGGACGCTCCGCGCGGTCACGTGCCACGAGCGATGGAGCACCTCGAACGTCTCGAGGTGCTCGTACCCGTTGCGTTCCAACGCGAGCACGAGCTGTTGGACCTGGTTCGTCGTCGGCAGGTACCCGCAGAAGATCGCGCCCGGGGGCAGCACGGTCGCGAGCGGCTCGAGCGTCTCCCACGGCTCCGGGAGATCCAGGATCGCGCGGTCGAAGTTCTGGCCGCTCCCCGCGACGTCGCGGACGTCGCCCTCGCGGAGCTCGAGCCAGTCCGGCGCCTTCCCGAAGAAGGACTCGATGTTCCGAGCCGCCCCCTCCTGGAACTCGGGCCGCAGGTCGTAGGAGACGACCCGGCCCTCGGGACCGGTGGCCCGGCACAGCGCCAGCGTGAGCGAGCCCGAACCCGTACCGGCCTCCACGACGCGGGCGCCCGGGAAGACGTCCGCCCCGACCAGGATCGCGCCGACGTCCTTGGGGTAGACGACCTGGGCGCCCCTCGGCATCTTCAGCACGAAGTCGGCCAGCCGCGGACGGAACGCTCGGAAGGCCATCCCGGACGCCGAATGCACCAGGGTCCCCTCGGGCGAGCCGATCAAGAGGTCGTGCGAGAGCCCGCCGCCGTGCGAGTGCCAGGTCTCGTCGGTCTGGAGCGTGACGAGGTACCGGCGGTCCCGCTGGTCCACCAGCAGGATCCTCTCCCCCGCCTCGAACGGCCCGATCATCGAGGCACCGTCCCGTAGATCTCGACCGGCATGACCTCGTCGGACAGCGACTCGGCCGTCTCGCGATCGCTCGGTTCGCCTCGTTCATCCCGCTCGCTTCGGGGCGCTCCGAGCCGCTCGCCCAGGATCTGCGCCTGGGCGCGGCAGAACGCGCAGAACCTGCCGGTCGTGGGCTGGCCGCAGCGCTCGCACCCGACGAGCTCGACCTCGTCCTGCGTCGCGAACAGAGGAGCCGCCCGATCCAGGTAGCCGAACAGGAACTGGGCCTTGGTCCCGGGCGAGTTCGATTCGAGGTGGTTCATCGCATCCTTGTACCGGAGCTGCGTGTTCCCGCCCACGAGTGGGCACTCCTCCACGACGTACTCGATCCCGCGCAGGAAGGCGAACGCGGCCGTCTCGAGCTCCGAGAGCCGGTACAACGGCTTGACCTTGCGCGCGAACCCCTCCTCCGCCGGCAGCACCGGGGACTGGCGCGCGATGTAGTCCGTCTGCCATCGGAGCGTGTTGCCGAGCAGAGTGGCGGCCTCGTCGTCCAGGTTGTGCCCGGTCGCGATCACGTCGTACCCGCCCTCGCGCGCGGCGCGGTTGAACACGTAGCGCTTGGAAAGGCCGCACACCGCGCAGGTCGAACGCGAGCCCTTCTTGCCCGCGGTCGGCACGTCGAACCCGTAGTCGCGCGCGAGGTCGACCTCGACGAGACGCGCATCGCGTTCGTCGGCGAACGAGCGCGCGATCCGATGCGAGCGTTCCGAGTACTCGCCGATCCCGAGACCGAGGTAGAGCCCGTCGGCCCGATACCCGAGCTCGAGCAGGATGTCCCACAGCGCGAGCGAGTCCTTGCCGCCCGAGACCGCGACCAGGATCCGGTCCGAGGGTTCGAGCATCTCGTGCCCCTCGATCGCCCGCTTGACCTGTTCGCGAACGTGGCGGAGGAAGCAGTCGGCGCAGAACGCCGCGTTGTGCCGGCGGAGCTCGACGACGGCGGGCGCTTTGCAGCGCCGGCACTTCATCCGGTTCCCGCCGGAGCCACCGCTGATCACCGGGCGGATCTCGATCACGTCGGCCTCGCCGACCCGGTCCTCGCGCGTGAGCAGCTCGCGCTCGCGGATCACGAGCACGGTGTCGGGGTTGATGCCGAGTTCGCCGAGGACGTCGTGGATCTTGCGACCGCCGGCGAGCTCGACCTCCCGGTCGGGGTTGCGGAGCCTCACCCTCACGAGGTCAGGCTAGCGCACCACCGGTGCGCGAACCCTTCCCGTACCCTGGCCCGTGCCTTGGCCCGGGCCGTGGGCCCGCGCCTTGGGACCTAGGTCGTCGCGACCGGGTTCACGCCCAGCGTGACGGTGAGCGTGTCCCGCGACCCGTCCGAGTGGACGACGCCGACCTCGACCTCGTCGCCTGGCCGGTGCTCGCGGATCAGCTCGCCGAGCCGCTCGGCCGAGTCCACCGCCTGGCCGCCGAACTGGACGACCACGTCGCCGACCTGGATCCCGCCCTGCTCGGCGGGTCCGCCGCTCACCAGGTCCACGATCACGGCCCCGCTGCTCACCTGCGGGTCGAACTCGAACTGGACCGACGGGTCCGAGGCGTCCGCGGAGGAGATCCCCATGAACGCGACCGGCTGGGACGGGTTCTCGGCGGCCTGGAAGATCGTCGGCTTGATCGAGTCGATCTGGATCGCGAAGCCGATGTTCTCGGCCTGGTTCGCACCTGCGGTGTTGATTCCGACGACCTGCCCCGCCATGTTCAGGAGGGGTCCTCCGGAGTTCCCGGGGTTGATCGCGGCATCGGTCTGGATCACATCCGTGTACACCCGCTCGCCGTTGGTGCATCCGGTGCACCGCGAGTCCTGCACCGTGATCCGCCGCGTGAGCGAGGAGACGACGCCGGTCGTGACTGACGGCCCGCCTGCCAGCCCGAGCGCGTAGCCGAGCGCGACGACCTGCTGGCCGAGCTGCAGATCGGACGAGTTCCCCATGGCGACCGTCGGCAGATCGGTCGCGTCCACCTTCAGGACGGCGAGGTCCGCCTCTTCGTCGCCGCCGATCACGCGGGCGTCGTAGTGGACCGGCTCTTCGGCCGAACTGAGCACCGTGACCTTCGATGCGCCCTCGACCACGTGGAAGTTGGTCACAACGATGCCGTCCGAGCGCACGACGAACCCGGTGCCCTCGCCCTGGCCCTCGGAGCTGTCGGCCACGACGTTCACGACCGCCGGAAGCACGTTGCGCACGACCTGGACGACGGCGCCCTGCCCCGTGGCGACGGTCGGCTGGCTGGACGGGAAGACCGCCTTGGGTTCGGCGGGGCTCGAGGTGGTCGTGGTGGTTCCGGTGGTGCATGCGGAGAACGCCAGCGCCGCAACGACGCCGAGCGCGAGGAGTGCGCGTCTCATGGTCATGGCTCCAGTCTGTCGGGTTCAGGCTCCATTCGACACCCGGCGTCCGCGCGTTCACCCCCGGCCGGAAGACCCGTTCGGCGGGGTGGCGATCGCTACGCGATCGCCACATCCGTGGCTCGAGGGCGCGGCAGCAGCCCCGCGCCCTCGACGACGCGAGGGATGGCCTCCTCGTGGTTGATCGTCATCAGGTGGATGCCCGAGACCCCGGCGATCTGCCGGACCGCCTCGACGATCTCTAGCGCGAGCCGGATCCCCTCCTCCCGCTGCGCCTCGGGGGGCACGGAGTCCATGCGTTCGATCACATGCTCAGGCACGTCGAGCCCCGGCACCTGATCGCGCAGGTAGCGAGCGCCCGCCGCCGAGTTCGGCACGAACACCCCCGCGAGCACCGACATGTGGTCGAGCAGCCCGAGCTCGCCGCAGCGCGCCATGAACAACCGAAGCTTGTCGAGGTTGAAACAGATCTGCGTCTGGACGAACTCCGCCCCCGCCTCGATCTTCGTCCCCAGGCGCATCGGCCGGAACTCCAGCGGCGGCGCGAACGGGTTCTCGACGGCGCCGATCAGGAAGCTCGGCGCGTCGGTCAGGGCCCGGCCCGAGAGGTAGGTGCCCTGGTCCCTCATGATCTTCGCCATCCGGATCAGCTGCACCGAGTCGAGGTCGTAGATCGGCTTGGTCTCGGGGTGGTCGCCGGCGCTCACGTCGTCGCCGGTCATGCAAACGATGTTGCGAACCCCGAGCGCAGCCGCGCCGAGGAGGTCGGCCTGCAGGGCGAGCCGGTTGCGGTCGCGGCATACCAGCTGCATCACCGGTTCGACGCCCTGATCCAGGAGCAACCGAGCGGCCGCCATCGCTGCGATGTGCGCGTGGGCGGCGCTGTTGTCTGTGCAGTTCACCGCATCGACCTTGCCCCGGAGCGTCCCGGCGAGCTCGGCGATGCGCGCAGGGTCGGCCGAGTCGCTCGTCTGCAGCTCGGCCGTGACGACGAACTCGCCGGCCTGCAACAGGCGGTGCAGGTGGCTGCGCGGAACCTCCTGCGTCATGGGGCGGGTCTCACGACCCGGATCCGCGCGCGGATCCCGACCAGCCCTCCGGAACCTGCCGGTCGCGTCCCGTCAGGAGGTTCTCCCACGACGACGTTCCCTGGAGCCGCCAGTCGACCGGCGGCTCGACGTGCTGGATGTGATCGCGCCACAGCGGCAGGCGCCGAGAGCCCTCCCAAGCGGCGACCCAGACACACTTCATCTCGGGCAGCACCTCGCAGCTCCCGTCCTGCAGCGTGCCGCCGCATGGGCCGTTCCGAAGATTCTTCGGACAGCGCATCGGGCACGAGAGCCCGGTCGAATGCAGGATGCACTGCCCGCACATGCGGCAGTCCCACACGGTCTCCTTCGTGACACGTTCGACCAGCAGGAGGGCGCGGCGGAAGCCTTTGGCAGGGGGTGCGGTCTCCGGGGGCCTCCGGTCGACCCTCGTGCCCTCCATCGGATGCTCCTCGTCGGCCCGGCGCCGGAGACCCTAGCCGCGCAGGGAGGCCGCCGGGACCTCCTTGCGGGCGTCGATGAACGGGATCGCCGCGGTCGAGACCGTGATCGGCCCGTGCTCGGACTCCACTTCGATGCTCGTCCCGGGCCCGGCCAGATCGATAGGCACCCATGCGTACCCGATGTTCTTCTCGAGCTTCGGCGACCACACGGCGTCGGTGACCCGTCCCACCTGCTCACCGTCCCGTACGACCGGCCAGAACCAGGAGAGCTCGGCCTTGAGCTCGTCGCCGGACCACTCGATGCCGACGAGCTTGCGGTCGACGCCAATGGCCTTGAGGGCCTCGAGCGCCTCCTTGCCCACGTATTCCTGCGGCTGGTCTTCCACGAGATGCTCGAGCCCCATGATGTGCAGGGGGGTGTCCTCGTGGGTCATGTCCGAGTTGTAGTTCATGATCCCGGCCTCGATCCGCCTCGCCTCGACCGGCGCGACCGGCCGGATCGCGAACTCCTCCCCCGCCGCGAACACCGCGCTCCACAGGTCGTCGCCTCGGGAAGGGTCGAGCAGGTTGATCTCGAACCCCTGCACCGCGGTCCAGCCGGTGCGGCTGATCAGCACCGGGATGTCGCCGACGTCGAACCAATCGCACCAGTAGTACTTGAGGTCGAGCACGGCGGGGCCCACGAGCTTCTCGAGCGTCTTCGCCGCCTTCGCGCCCTGGACCTGCATCGGGTAGGCGTCCGGGTACGACACCTCGACGTCGAGGCTCGACTGAGACGCGGCGCCGAGCGCGTAGAGGCCGGCGTCCGAGTCCGCGAGCTGCATCCACCAGCGGTTCTCACCGACGTGCAGTAGGACCGGGTCGTTGAGGATCCCGCCGTCCGGTGCCGTGACGATCATGTACTTGCCCTGCTTCACCGCGCACGTCGTGAGGTCGCGGCACGTGAGCGAGTCGACGAAGCGATCCGCGTCCGGCCCCGAGATCTCGACCGTTCGCTCGACCGCGACGTCCCACACCGTGACGTCGTTCAGCAGCGCCCAGTACTCGACCACGGGGTCGTCGAAGTACGCGGGTAGGAGCATGTGGTTGTAGACGTCGTAGGCGGTACAGCCGGCTCGCCGCGTCGCGTCGAAGAACGGGGATCGCCGGTACCAGGGTCCGAAATAGAGCGTCGCGCTCTGCTCGAGCATCTCCTGTCGTTCGTTCACCATCCGGGCACGACCCCCTTCGATCCCGCGGCCGGGCGCCGGCGGGACTTTGAATCATCGTTCAAACCGCGACCCGCCGCAAGCCGTCAGGACGGCCCGAGCGCGCCCTGGCCGGCTGAACGAAGCTTCAGGTTCGGGCCGACGGTGCCTAGGAGACCGGGATCTGCTTGCTCGGGTCGACGAACGGCATCTCGACCACGGTCCCCGTCCTGGCGCCCCACTCGGTCTCGACGGTGACCCGCTCCCCCAGCGTCGAGCGCTCGACCGGGAGCCACGCGAACCCGATGTTGCGCTCGAGCCTGGGCGAGTAGATCGCCGAGGTCACTTTGCCGATCTCCCGTCCCTCGTCGACGATCGGCCACTTCACGTTGTTGAGCTCGGGGAACCGGTCGCCGTCCATCTCCAGCCCGTTGATCCGGCGCTCGACGCCGTGCTCCTGGATCGAGCGCAGGGCGGCCATCGAGATGACCGCATCGTTCTCCAGGTCCCAGTCGATCAGGCGGTCCAGACCCAGCTCGATCGGGTTGTTCTCGTAGGTCATATCCGCGCCCCAGTTGAAGATCGCGCCCTCGATCCGCCTGATGTCGCTCGGGCCCGTCGGGACGATGCCGAACTCGGCGCCGGCGTCCATGATCGCCTCGTAGACCTCGACGCCCTTACTCGTGTCGGTCAGGTACACCTCGTACCCGACCTCGGAGGTCCAGCCCGTCCGCGTGATCACCACAGGCGCGCCGGCGATCTTCGACTCGGTCCAGAAGTAGTAGCGAAGGTCGAGGATCTCGGGACCGACGAGCTTGGACATGACGTCCTTTGACTTGGGACCCTGAACCTGCAGAGGCGCCACGTCGGCCTCCCGGATCGTCACGTCAAGCCCCGGGTACGCGTTCCGCAGGCCGCGCGCGAACAGTAGCGCGTCCGAGGAGGCGAGCGCGAACCAGAACGTGTTCTCGTCCATCCGGGTCATGACCGGGTCGTTGATGATGCCGCCGTCGCTGTCGCAGATGAGTACGTACTTGGCCTGGCCGACGGCGCACGTCGACAGGTCGCGAGGCGTGAGCAGCTGGGCGAAGCGGAACCCGTCGGGGCCGCCGATCTCGAGGCAGCGTTCGACCGCCACGTCCCACAGCGTCACACCGTTCAGCAGGGCGTCGAACTCGGCCTCGAACGAGGAGAACCGGATCGGGAAGTACATGTGGTTGTAGACGGTGTAGCCCTTCGGGTCGTGCTTCTGTGCCGCCTCGTGGTACGGCGTGCGGCGGTTGCGCGCCCCGCGCTGCACCTGGCTCATGTCGAACGCCATGACGGAACCTCCTCGGCTCGGATGGGTGCGTTCGGCCCGGTCGGGGCCGCGGTTATCGTGCGGCCGGCCCTGCGGCCTGGCAACGGAGCCCCATGACCGCTGGTCAGCGCGGCGCCGGCATCAGGCCGGCCGTTCGGCGTCGTGCACGCGCTCGCCGTCGACGAACGTGAGCACGACGGAGGCGTCGGCGATCTCCTCGACGGGGTTCGCGAACACGTCCCGGTCAAGGACCGCGAGGTCCGCCCGTTTCCCGACCTCGATCGACCCAGTGAGGTGGTCGAGGTGGTTCACGTACGCGCTATTGATCGTGAACCCGGCGAGCGCGGTCGGCAGGTCGAGGCGTTCATGAGGCAGGAACGGCTCGCCGGTTCCGCCGCCGTACTCGTAGGCGTTCGGGGCGGTGCGGTTGACGGCGACGTGCATCTCCCAAAGCGGGTTCGCGCTCGAGACCGACCAGTCGCTCCCCATCGCGAGCACCGCCCCCGACCGGACGAGGCTCGCGAACGGGTATTGCCAGGACGAGCGTTCGGGCCCCAGGAACGGGATCGTGAGGTGGAGCATCTGCCCCTCGTAGACCGCCCAGAGCGGTTGGGCGTTCGCGACCACGCCGAGCTCGCGGAAGCGCGGGACGTCGTCCGGGTGGACGACCTGGAGGTGCGCGATGTGGTGGCGATGGTCGTTCGTCCCGTTCGCCGTCCGAGCGGCCTCGAACGCGTCCAGGGCCTCTCGGACCGCGCGCTCCCCGATCGCGTGGATGTGCACCTGGAACCCCTCGGCGTCCAGGCGGGTGACGGCGACCTTCAGCTCCTGGGCCTCGACGAACGACGTCCCGCGGTTGTCGGTGGGCCGGCCCTCGGCGTCCAGGTAGGGCTCGAGGACGGCGGCGGTGAAGTTCTCGATCACGCCGTCCTGCATGATCTTGACCGTCGTGGCCGCGAAGCGCCCGACCCGGCCCCGCTCGCGCGCGGCGAGCAGGTCCTCGACCTGCTCGATCCCCCGGTAGCGGTCCCACCAGAGCGCGCCCACGACCCGAGCGGTCAGCTCCCCGGAGGCGGCGACCTGCCGGTAGGCGTCGAGGGTCGGGTAGCTGCCGCCGACGATCGCGTCCTGCCACGCCGTGATCCCGAGCGCATGTAGGTGGCGTTGGGCGGCGAGGAGCCCTTCGACCCAGTCCGACGGCTTCGTCTCCGGGACGTGCCGCTCGACCAGGACGAACGCGCCCTCGTGCACGGCACCCGCGGGGTCGCCCGCCGCGTCGCGGACGATCCACCCGTCCGGCGGGTCGGGCGTGTCGCGGGTAACGCCCGCGATCTCGAGCGCGCGGGAGTTCGCCCATCCGCTGTGACCGTCCCGGCTCATCAGGAACACCGGCCGATCCGGCACAACCCGATCGAGGATGTCCTTCGGCGGGTTGCCGCCAGGGAAGACGTCCATGGACCATCCGCCGCCGACGACCCACGGATCCTCCGGGTTCGCCGACGCGTATCCGGAGATGATCCGCTCGTACTCCCCCACGTCGTAGGCCTCGGAGAGGTTGCAGTGCAGCATCTCGAAGCCGCTGGACGGCGGGTGGACATGCGCGTCCTGGAACCCGGGCACGAGCAGCCTCCCGGCGAGATCCACCACCTCGGTCCCCGAGCCGATCAGCCCGCCCACATCGCCGTCGGACCCGACCGCCACGATCTCACCCTTCGAGACCGCGACCGCCCCGGCCCAGCGCCGCACCGAGTCCATCGTGGCGACCCGCCCGTTCACGAACGCGAGGTCGGCGGTGCCGTTCGGAGCCATACGTCGTCCTCTCCCGGTCGGTGCGTCCGGACGTCGGAAGCGCGCAGAGCATAACGACCGACCCCCGGACTATGCTGCGCCGACCATGGCGGGCAGACGACGGCTGTGCGCTGGCGCGGTGGGCCTCGCCCTGACGATGGGCCCGGTCGTGGCCGCGACGGGAGCGTCGGGGCAGGCCGCGCTCCAGCCGGTCGATCTCACCGTGATGACGTTCAACATCTGGTACGGCGCCACCGTCACCCACGGGCTCGACGAGGTCGTCCGGGCGATCCGCGAGGCGGGGGCGGATATCGTGGGACTCCAGGAGCCGTACGCGCGCACCCGGAGGATCGCGAAGGCGCTCGGGTTCCACGCCTCGCCGCGCATGCACCTGGTCTCCAGGTTCCCGATCCTGGAGCCCTCGGGCTCGAACGGCGACTGGGCCTACCTGCTGCTCGCTCCGGGCGAGGTGGCGGCGATCGCGAACACCCACCTCACGTGCTGCCCCTACACGCCGTACCGGATCGTGAACCGTGGGTTCGGCCGCGCCGAGGCCATGGCGCAGGAGCGGCGCACGCGCCTGGACCAGATCCGCGACCACCTCTCGGCGCTCGAGCCGCTGCTCTCGGCGGGCGTGCCGACGTTCTTCACCGGCGACTTCAACGCGCCCTCGTACCGTGACTGGGCCCCGGCCGCGGTTCGCGCGCGCGGGCTCCCGTACACGATGCGTTGGCCGGTCTCGCTCGCGATGGAGGAGGCAGGCTTCCGGGACTCGTACCGCGAGGTGTACCCCGACCCGGTCGCCGACCCCGGGTTCACTTGGACCGCGGGCTACCCCGCGCCCTACGTCTACCCCTGGGAGGTGTTCGACCGCATCGACTTCGTCTGGGACGCGGGCCCGGTCGTGACGAACGCGAGCCGCGTCATCGGCGAGTCGCGCGCGAACGCGGACATCCCGATCCGCCCCTGGCCCTCTGACCACCGCGCCGTCGCCTCGTCGTTCACGGTCACGCCGGCGCCGATGCCGGTCTCGGTGGTGGCCGAGGGCGAGAGCGCCCGGCTCGGGCTCCCGCTCCGCGCGCGGTTCCACGCCGGAGGACCGGGCGACCACGTGATCCTGACCGCGGCGGGCTCGTCCACGCCGCTCGCGGACCTGCCCTCGGGTCCCGACCCGGACGGTTCGTTGGCGTTCGACACCACCCAGCTGGAGCAGGGCGCCTACGACGTCGTCCTGCTGGATGCGACGGACACCGAGCGGTGGCGGGATACCGTGGTGCTGATCGCCGATGGACAGCAGACCGCGCTCACGGTCGCCGACCCGACCCTCGAAGGCGATCAGCGGCTCGAGATCGGGTGGGCGTTCGCGCCCGGGAACCAGTTCGACTGGCTGGCGGTGTTCCGCGCCGGCGTCGCGGCGAAAGGGGATCCGTACCTTGCCTGGCGGTACACCGACGCTCGGATCGACGGGAGCCTGCCGATCGGGCCCGGCGCCCGCGGACCCGCGTCCTGGCCGATGAAGCCCGGCCGCTACGAGGTCCGGCTCTGCCTCGATGACTCGTACCGGTGCCGGGGGTCCGCGTCCTTCCGGGTGCTCGGCTAGGCGAGCGCGACGAGCTCCAGCAGCTCGTCGTCCCACAGCGCGATCTCGCCCTCGGGCATCATCAGGACATTGTGCGGCGCGAGCGACCGCACGAACCCGACGTCGTGACTCACCAGCACCATCGAACCCGACCAACCCGCGAGCGCCTCCGCCACCGCCGTCCGCGAGGGCGGGTCGAGGTTGTTGGTCGGCTCGTCGAGCAGGAGGAGGTTCCGCCGCCCCGCCACGAGCTGCGCGAGAGCGAGCTTCGTCTTCTCCCCGCCAGAGAGCGTGCCGGCGTCCTGGAACGACACCCGCCCGGTGAGGCCGAACATCCCGAGCAGGCCGCGCAGGTCCTGGTCCGAGGCGTCCACGGATTCGGCGCGCACGTGCGCCAGCACCGACTCGCCGTCGCGGATCCCCTCGTGCTCCTGGGCGTAGTAGCCGAGCGAGACGCCGTGTCCAAGGCGGAACGATCCGGCGTCGGCCGCGCTCACCTCAGCGAGGATCTTGAGCAGGCTCGTCTTGCCGGCGCCGTTCAGTCCCATGATCAGCAGTCGTTCGCCCCGCGCGACGTGGAACCCGATGTCCTCGAACACCGGTGGGCCCCCGTACCCCTTCGCGAGCCCCTCGGCCTCGAGCACGATCGCCCCCGCCCTCGGGGGTTCGGGGAACCGGTAGCGCACGACGCGCTCGTGGGTCGGCGCCTTCACGACGCGCTCCTCGAGCTTGCGGACGCGGCTGTCGATCGCCTTCGCCTTCTTGGCACGCTTGACGGTCTGCCCGCGCATCGAGTCCGCGAGCGTCTTCAGCCGCTTCACCTCGGCCCGCTGCCGACCGGCGAGCGCACCCAACCGCGCCTCGTCGGCCCGGCGCGCGGCCCGGTACTCCGAGTAGGTCCCCCGGTACTGCACGACCCCGTCGCGGTCCAGATGCAGGATCCGGGTGATGGCGCCGTCGAGCAGGCCGAGGTCGTGGCTGACCACCACGATCGCCCCCCGGTAACCGGCTAGGAACTTCATCAGCCAGTGCTTGGCGTCGCTGTCGAGGTGGTTCGTCGGTTCGTCCAGGAGCAGTAGGTCGGAGCCCGAGAACAGGATCCGGGTGAGCTCGAGTCGCCGGCGCTCGCCACCGGAGAGGGCTCGGACCGGCAGGTCGAGCCGGTCGTCGGGCAGGCCCAGTCCAGCCGCGATGCGACGTGCCTCGGCCTCGCCCGAATACCCACCGGTCGCCCGGTACCGCTCCTCGAGGCGGGTGAAGCGCGCGACGTTGGACTCGGTCGGGCGCTCCTCCATCGCGAGGCGGAACTTCTCGAGGCGCTCGGCCATCTCCTGGAGCCCGCGGGCCTCCAGTACGTGGGCGAGGGCCGAGTGCGTCTCGGTCTCGCGTCCCCGCGGCTCCTGCCGCAGGTAGCCGAGCCGGCCCCGGACGACCGCATGCCCGGCGAGCGGCGGCTCGTCGCCGGCGATAACGTTGAGCAGGCTCGTCTTGCCGGCGCCGTTGCGGCCGACGACGCCGGTCTTGTCGCCGGCGCGCAGGGAAAGCGTCAGGCCTTCGAGGATCGGGGACCCGGCGACCTCGACCGAAAGGTCGGTGACCTCGAGCACGCTCATCGGGGGCTCCGGGGTGGCGGGTGGGTCGTTGCATCGAGCATGGTCGTCTCCTGGTGTGTGAGGCGTGTCAACGAGCGCCGATCGGCGCAGGTCGTTGCCCGGGAGATCGACCTCAACTCACGGCGCGAGTGTAGCAACGAGCCCGGTCCGATGAACGACCCACGGCGCGCTCCCCCCACACGTAGCATGGCGTCGTGGATCGGGCCCAGGGGTTCCTCTTCGACCTCGACGGGACGCTCGTCGACAGCGTGTACCAGCACGTCCTGGCGTGGCGGATCGCGCTCGACCGCGCCGGGATCGACCTGTCCGTCTGGCGGATCCATCGCAAGGTGGGGATGAGCGGCGGCCTGTTCGCGAACGCCCTCCTGCGCGAGACCGGTCGCGAGGTGACCGACCAACAAGCGGGCGAGCTCCGGCGCCTGCACGCCGAGGCGTACGCCGAACGTTCTACCGAGGTCCGACCTCTGCCGGGCGCGCGCGAGCTGCTGACCTACCTGACCACGACCCGCGTGCCGTGGGCGATCGCGACGAGCGGCTACCGCGAGTCGGCGGGCCCAACGCTCGAGCTCCTCGAGCTGCCGGAGGACGTACCCGTCATCACGCGAGATCTCGTCGAACGCGCCAAGCCCGATCCCGACCTGTTCCTCGCAGCCGCCCACGCGCTGGGCATGGCCGCCGAGAACTGCGTGGTCGTCGGCGACAGCGTCTGGGACCTACTCGCTGCCCGCCGGGCGCGGTCCCTCGGCGTCGGAGTGCTCTCGGGCGGGTACGGCCTCGAGGAGCTCGAGCGCGCCGGCGCCTACCGCGTCTACGACGACCCGGCGGACCTCCTCCGCCACCTCGACGAGATCGGCGTGCGCTAGCCCTTCCGGTCCCGCACGCACGATCTGCACGGCCGAGCACTCATGGAACGCGCCTCGGGGGCGATATCGGCACAGAGACGTCCCGAGCGCCGCAACGCAGCTGTCAGGCGCCGGTCCGTCGACCGACGCCCTCGAAACGCCCCTCGCGGGGTGCTCCTGCTCGCTCGGGTGGCGGGTCCGCCGCGCTCGTGTACACGGACGGCGACCAGGTCCTCCGCATCCGCTTCCAGGGCGATCGGCTCTAGCCACTCTCTCCGCCTGGATCGCGTCTTCGTCGCACCTCTCATCGGGGCTCGCCCCGGCATGGGTGACGTTCGTCACCCATGCGACGGGAACCCTCGGTCGCCTCGGTGCGAATCCCATCCAGAGGCGCATCCGCGCGGAGCACGAGCCCAAGGAGGCCCGACATGGACAGCTCGACGAGCGGGACGAAGCGGCGCGGCGGTTGGAGCCGGAGGACGTGGCTCGCGATCGCCATCGGGATCGTGGTCGTCGTAGCGGTGATCCTGATCGCCATGAACGCCGGCGGCGGTTCCGGCGGCATCTACTGACCGAACGAGCGCTCGACGAGATGACCGGCGGACGCCGCGTTGATACCGGTCACCTTTTCGCGAACGTACATCAACATCGACAACCTAGCCGCGGACCTGCCGGAACTCCATGTCCGGCGAATCGATGTCTTCGACGGCGTCTCCCACGTCAACGTCGCGATCCTGTCCGAGATCGGGGAGCCAGATCTGCATCCTGTTCCCGACGATCGAGATGCTCACACTCGCGCCGAAGTCGTCGAAGCGTTGCCGAAGGTCGGTCGGCCCTGCGATCAACAGGGCAGATCCGGGATCCGAACCGTCGACGTGGCCCAACCAAGTACCCATCGGAATGAACCGTCGTTCCTGATGACGAGGTCGCGACGATCGTCGGGGATCGAACCATGAGGCAGCTTGGCTGGCGGAACGCCGGTCAACGCAGCGAACTCCCAGGTGCCCACGATCGAGGCGACATCCGAGGGGGTGCCATCGGATCGATGAGGCTGGACGTCGACATCGGCTCCCGAGCCGCTTCTTGCGACGTCCGAGCTGCCTCTCGTCGGGCACGCCGCGCTCAGTGGCACCGATGAAGATCAGGGCCGCGCACGGGGCGATCCAGACCTTTCCCACTCGCTCTCGCATCTTCACTAGGCTCGTTAAGGGGCCACAGGCTACGACGCTGGGACGCGTGACGCCGGTCTCGCTTCGGGAACGTACGTCTGGGCCCTGAGCGATACTCAGGCGGGTGGGTTAGGCCACAGAGGAACGGGTGATGGGGAAATCACGCAAGTCATACGCGACCCGAAAGCCGCCTTTGCCGTCGGAGAGCCACGCCGACATCGAGGATTGGCTCCGGCGCGTGATGCCGGATATGCATCCCATCGTCAAGCGGCTGGACGAAGTGATCTGCGAGACGATCCCCGGGCTTCGATACGCCATCAAGTGGAAGCAGGCGTACTACGGGTTGCCAGAACAAGGGTGGATCATCGAGATGGTCGCCTACGCCGTCTCCGTGAATGTCGTGTTCCTCGGCGGCGCGGCATTTGACCCTCCGCCGCCGCTTGGTACCACGGATCAGAGCCGCTACGTCAAGCTGACGGCCCTGGAGGAAGCTCAGGGACCGGAGATACACGACTGGATCGAGCAAGCGGGGCGCGTGCCGGGTTGGAAATGAGGGAGTGTGTCGCTGGATACTAGGTAGGCGGGGTCCTCCCCCACGAAAAGGTCACTAGGCCCTCAACCGAATCGCGCACGTTGCAGCGGGTGTCGTCGAGTGCTCTCCAGCGTCGTTTCGTGCGTGGACGCAGCAGCCCTAGTGGCGCTCATGGCGCCCTGTGGAGTGGGCTTCCAGAGCTCGTGGGGCAATCCGTGGGGCAATGGCCCCGCCGCCGGGAGGGGCTAGCATCTCGACGGCTGGACCCCGGCCTTCCCTTCGCTTCCAAGCCGGTTGGCCGGGGTTGGCCTCACCCGCCGAGGAACTCGAGCGCACAATCGGCGCGACCACCATCGCGACGTTCTCGCCGAGAAGGTCGATCTAGTCGGCGTGGGGCTGGGGCTGGACTTCTTCTTGTACTCATCACCTATCTGTATGACCTTAGGTATCTGCCCCTACCTTCTGGGTTCGGGGGGTCGGGTGAAGAGCATGAGGTTCACTACGTACTGGCGGTCTTAGATACTCGCGCGCAAGTCGTTACTCCCGGAGTCCCAATCGCGAACTCCGACGCAACCGCGCGATACTTGCCCTTCTTCTTGATATGCCGCGAGAATCCCCCCTGGAACGAGGTGTAGCCCGAGCCCACTTTCTTCCAGCCCGACCTGGTCTTTCGTTCAATCTTGATGGGCACGTACCAGAAGCAGGTCGACGCGACGGAAGAGTCGAGGTGAACTGACGCGCTCGTCTTCCCTACTTTGAACGAGATCGTTCGGCCCGCCGAGTCCTCGACCGGGCCGACGCCGAAAGCGACGTTGATGCCTGCCACCAACAGTTCGTGTTCGTCGACGACCGTTAGATTCCCGGCGTCGTCCTTGAGGCGTATGTGCCAGTCTCGCCAAACCCCGATCTCCGAGGATTGCGGGATGGGAATCGTGGCGCTATACGTGTCGCCGGATACGAGCTGGAAGAAGCCCGATGTCTGTTGGTTCCCTGAAGGTGAGAACACATCTGCGCTCGAGTTGACGGTTGAGACACCTGAGAGGTCGTCGGTGATGACAGCGGTCACCTTAACGGTCTGAGCGGATATCGGCGTGTTCAACTCGGTTGGTGAAACGGTCATCGAGTGGATGCTTGGAGGGGTCGTATCGGCCACCTGAGCTTGAGCAGGGACCGCCAGTCCTAGGACGGCAACAAGTGTCGCGACGAGCAGACAAAGAATCTCCAGCTTCGAGCCCCTCCCCCTCCGGCAATCCTACCCTTCGGTGGCGCTCATGCGAGGAGGCTCGGATGCTGCGGGCGGTGCCGGTCGGGATGCTGCAGGAGAGCCGCTTCCGGTGCCGACCGGACGGGGTGGCCAAGTCGCTCAAGAAGGTCCATTCCATCAGCCGATGAGTTCAAGGTGAGCCACACTGCGATCAAGATCCATCCGCCTTCCCGATGCGAGGGGTACAGCTGCCCCTGGCACAACCCGTCGGACCACGGCATGGTCGGCTGGCCGCGCAACATCCTCACGGATCGCCACAACCTCCTGGTCCGGGTGTGCGCCGACGGGATCGGTCACCCCGATCCTGACTCGCTGGAATGGCTCCATCGGATCGGCGTCGCCGACGATGGCGACCACGCCTGTGATGGTTGCTGCCAGGAGGCCCGCGCACTTTGGCGCCGAGGCAGACTCAGTTCGGCGGACCCCGGCCATCGGGCGCACCGGGAGCCGGCGCCGCACGGCCAACCTTCCGTCTAGAGGTCCTCGGGATCCTCGCTTTCGCCCCAGCTGAACACCGCGTGCTCCGCCTTTCGCGGTTCGGGTGTACCTTCCCGCGGGGATCGATATGCGGGCTTCGGAGGGGACGGCTCCTCAGCGGGCAAACGGCCGCCTCACGCTAGCGCTTGCGGTCGGTGCTGCAGTGGCGCTCTCCCTCGGCATCTACGGAAACGTGCACGACCCCACGGGTCGGAGCCTCGTGACCCTCTTCTTCACCGCGACGATTCACTTGAAGGTCTGGTTCGCGACGGCGGCGATCGGCTTCGCACTCTTCCAGTTGCTCACCGCGCTCCGGATGTACGGGAGGCTCGGGCGGCGCCGCGGGCCTAAGTGGGTGCCTCGGGCTCACCGTGTATCCGGCGTGGCAGCCTTCTGGTTGACGATCCCGGTCGCCTACCATTGCTTGTGGTCGCTCGGGTTCCAATTGCATAGCGGCGTGCGGATCTGGATGCACGGAGTCGCCGGATGCTTCTTTTTCGGCGCTCTCACTGCGAAAGTCTTGATCGTCCGCTCGCCTCACGTGCCGGGTTGGGTGTTGCCTATCATCGGCGGTGCCGTCTTCTCCGCGCTGGTTGTGGTGTGGAGCACAAGCGCCCTGTGGTTCTTCCGGACTAATGGGGTCCACTTCTGATGAAGACGAGAGTGTTTAACCGATGGGTGGGGATTGCGCTCGCGGTCGGCGCCTTCATCTTCGTGCTACTGCTCGCTGGCGTCGGGTCGGCGGCCCTCACCAGCCTCACGCCGTAACACCCTTAGCACGTACATGGGCGCTCGGCCGCGAGGCAGTCCGCTGGTGGGTTGAGACTTCCATCGAGGCGTGAGGGTCCTGGTGGCGACGACTTGCCAACAAGTTCTGCCGATGTTGATGATGGCGCCGTGACGACTGTCGTCCGTCTGGGTGCGTGGTGCGACTTCGTGACCGAAGACGAGTACCGCCAGCGGCTCATCAGGGACGGATGGCGGGCGCCCGTCGAACGGAAGTCCGGTGCACGCGCTCATCCCGCCCCTTTCGCTCCGGGGTCAACCGAGGAAGTCGACGAACGGTTCGGCGCGATTCTGACGACCGGGGGGATGACGGCTGATGGCGATTGATTGGCTAGCCGCTTATGCCGCGGGAGTATCGACGATTCTCGCGTCGCAGCAGATCGTGCGGGTTGCCCTCCGTCAAGATTCGCGTGTCGCGGGATTCAAGCATCATCCGGCATGGGCTTCCTCCCGCGCCAGTGATAAGCGTGACCATCGGCAACGTGGGGCGCAGGCCGGTGACGATTGAGGAGGTCGCGTACATCGCCAAGGGCACCTATATCAGCGGTTCCAAAATCTTGGCCCAGCAGACGCCGTTCACATTGGAGGACGGACAGACCCGCACGCTCTACCACCCCGAGGACGGCCTGATCCCGCCTGACGCGAACTTTCAGGCCCGAGACACGCTGGGACGCTGGTGGCCACGCGGTCGCGGGCTGCGATTACGTGTCCGTCGTCGCCGTATGCGACGAAGCGATTCTTAGCGCCGCGGGGCAATTTTGGGGCAATGCGAAGCCCCGGAGGTCGGAAATGGCTTCCGGGGTTTCTGCGTTCCTGCAGGTGGTTGGGTGTCGGAGGGGGGATTTGAACCCCCACGACCCGTGAAGGTCACTAGGCCCTCAACCTAGCGCGTCTACCAAGTTCCGCCACTCCGACGGGAGCCCGGC
>Ga0207674_10000388_pt1 | contig 57168 bp, 50 predicted proteins | sample KBSCornC72_FD_184303 | JGI IMG/M metagenome (GOLD analysis project Ga0207674, IMG submission 184303) | Corn rhizosphere microbial communities from Kellogg Biological Station, Michigan, USA - KBS Corn C7-2 (SPAdes) (version 2) | ecosystem: Host-associated > Plants > Roots > Rhizosphere > Soil ... | reverse complement strand
CGGCGATGTGCACGACCTTGCCGATGATCCCGCCGGAGGTGACTACCTCGTCGCCACGCTTGAGGTTGCGCAGCCGCTCCTCATGGTCTTTGCGCTGCTTCTGCTGCGGCCGGATCATCACGAAGTAGAAGATCGCGAAGATCGCGACAATCTGAAAAACGAACGGAAGCAGCGTCGAGCGCCCACCGGCTGGGACTTGCGCCAGTAGGGCGAGCGCGAAAGCTGAAGTCATGAAACTGGAGTTGGTCGGGAGTGGTAGCGCGCGAGCCAGTCACGGCTCCAGGCGTCGAAGGTACCGTCGATGATTGCAGCGCGCGAGCGGCGCATGAGCGCGACCAGGAAATGTACATTGTGCAGCGACACCAGGCGCAGCCCAAGGATCTCGTCCGCGACGAAGAGATGCCGGATGTAGGCCCGTGAGAAGCGTTTGCACGTCGAGCACTCGCAGGTCTCGTCCAGCGGCCGGGGGTCGGCTTTGAGCTCGGCCCGCCGCACGTTCAGCCGACCGTCGGCCGTGAAAGCGGTGCCGTTGCGGCCCATCCGTGTCGGTGCCACGCAGTCGAACATGTCGACGCCTCGCCGAACGCCCTCGACGAGATCCTCCGGGAAGCCGACGCCCATGAGGTAGCGCGGCCGATGGGTGGGGAGCTCCTCGTTCATGACGTCCAGCATGGCGTACATGTCGGGCTTCGACTCGCCGACGGAGAGCCCACCGATGCCGTAGCCGAGCCAGTCGCCTTCAGACTGGATTGCGCGGGATGCCTCGCATCGGAGCGTCGGATGGATTCCCCCTTGGACGATCGGGAAGAGGGCTTGGTCGGGATTCCGCAGCCGTTCAAACGCTGCGTTACACCGGAGCAGCCACCGGATGCTCCTCTCGCTCGCATCGCGCGCCGCCACGTCGCCCGATTGCCCGGGAATCACGTGATCGAATTGCATGATCACGTCAGCACCGAGGTTGCCCTCGATCTGCATCACCGACTCCGGGGTGAAGCGATGACGGGATCCGTCGATGTGGCTGCGGAACTCGACACCGTCATCGCTCACTGTTCGCAGCGACTCGAGCGAGAAGACCTGAAAGCCGCCGGAGTCGGTCAGCATGGGCCCGTCCCATCCCATGAACCGATGCACGCCACCGAGCGACCGCACGAGCTCATCGCCGGGGCGGAGGTGCAGATGATAGGTGTTGGCGAGAATCATCTGGCATCCCATCGCCTCGAGCTCCAACGGATCGAGAGCCTTGACCGTCGCGGCTGTACCGACCGCCATGAACGCTGGCGTCTCGACCTGCCCGTGCGGCGTCGTGAAGACACCGGCGCGCGCGGCGCCCGCGGCGGCGATGCGATCGAACGTGAATGTCATGCGCCGGATCGGCGCGCTGGCGAGCCTCGGCGCATCAGGAGCGCAGCACCTCGAGCGTCGCGCCTCCGGTCTGCGTGCAGTCGTAGCCGACGCGAACGGGCCTCGTCGTCAACGACTTTTTCGTCGCGCGAAGGGAATCGACCTTGAGCTGGGCGGTGACGGTCCCGATCAGCCCGTCGAGCATCGTGTCGCCTGACGAGGACACGAGCTCCGAACGCGTGACGGCGCCGCTCGTGTCGAGCGTGATCGTTAGGCGGACATCCCCGCGCACCGCCTTGTTCGCTGCCTTCCGCTCGGGGCACTGCACGCTCAGGTACTGGCCGAGGACCTGCGTCGCGCGGTCGGTGTCGAATCGAGGGGTGTTCGCGTCGGGCAGGTAATACGTCGTCACCGTGTGCACGCAGGCGGCTACGAGCACCACGGCAGTCACCGTCTTAGAGAATGGCCATCGCATCGCCATAGGAGTAGAACCGGTAGCCTTCCTCGAGCGCCGTTCGATACGCGCGCATCGTGAGGTCGTACCCGGCGAATGCGGCGACGAGCATGATCAACGTCGAGCGCGGAAGATGAAAGTTCGTGATCAGTTTGTCCACCGCACGGAACTCGTAAGGCGGACGGATGAAGATGCGAGTCTCGCCACTCCGCGGCGCGAACGATCCGTCTGGACTCACGACGCTCTCGAGCGTGCGCACCGACGTCGTTCCGACGGCCCAGATGCTTCCACTCCGCGTTCGAACCTCGTTGAGTGTCACCGCGGCGCGTTCATCGAGGCGGTACCACTCCTCGTGCATCACGTGGTTGGCGGGATCGTCGGCTTCCACGGGCTTGAACGTCCCCGCGCCCACGTGGAGCAAGAGATCGACTCGGGTCACCCCGTTGGCCTCGAGCGTGTAGAGCAGATCGGGTGTGAAATGAAGTCCGGCCGTGGGAGCGGCCACCGATCCCGTCTCGTTCGCGTACACGGTCTGGTATCGCTCGGCGTCGACGACACTGTCGCCACGCGAGATGTAGGGCGGCAGCGGCACGTGCCCGAATCGCTCGATCGCCTCAGCCACTGGAAGCGGAGAACGCAATCGCACGATTCGCGAGCGTCGTTCCGTCACCTCGAGGATCTCGACGTCGAGCTCGGGCGACACATGAACGGCGCGTCCGGGCTTGAGCTTCCCTCCCGGATGGACGAGCGCCTCGAAGCGATCGTCGCCGAGCGGCTTGAGCAGAAACACTTCTGCCTTACCGCCGGACTCGCGCGTGCCGAGGAGGCGCGCCCGCAACACGCGTGTCGTGTTCACCGCGATGGCGTCGCCCGGGGCGACAATGCCGGCGATGTCCGCGAACCGCCGGTGCTCGATCGAACCGGTCGCTCGGTCCACGACCATCAGGCGGCTCTGATCTCGCCTGTCGGCCGGCACCTGGGCGATGCGGTCGGCCGGCAGAGCGAAGTCGTAGTCGGCGGTGCGCGAACCGACGCTCAGAACAGAGAGGGCTGGTTCGGGTCGCTCGGCGGTGTGTACCCGAAGTGGCGATATGCCGTCGACGTCGCGACGCGCCCGCGCGGCGTGCGCTGGAGGAACCCATTCTGCACGAGGAACGGCTCGTAGACCTCCTCGATGGTGCTCGCGTCTTCGGCAACCGCCGCGGCGATCGTGTTGATCCCGACCGGGCCGCCGTCGAACTTCTCGATGATCGACTTCAGAATGCGCGAGTCCATGTCGTCGAGCCCGAACTGGTCGACGTCGAGCAACTGGAGTGCCTCGTTCGCGACGTCACGTGTGATCGTACCGTTGCTCTTCACCTGCGCGTAGTCGCGGACGCGACGCAGGAGACGGTTCGCGATCCGGGGCGTGCCTCGCGATCGTCGTGCAATCTCCGCCGCGCCCTCGACCACGATCGCGACTTTGAGCACCTCGGCCGTCCGGTGGACGATCAGCTCGAGATCCTCGGACGGGTAGTAGTTGAGTCGCTGCTCGATTCCGAACCTCGCGCGCATCGGCGGGGTGAGCATGCCGAGACGTGTGGTGGCGCCGATCAACGTGAACTTCTCGATCGGCATCGTGATCGTCTGCGCCTTGGGCCCTTCAGACAGGCGGATGTCGATCTTGTAGTCCTCCATCGCCGGGTAGAGGAACTCCTCGATTACTGGCCGCAGGCGATGGATCTCGTCGATGAACAGGATGTCACCGGCACGCAGGTTGGTGAGCGTGCTTACGAGATCGCCCGGCTTCTCGAGTGCAGGCCCCGAGGTCGTGCGAATGTTGACGCCGAGCTCGCGCGCGATGAGCTCGGCGAGCGTGGTCTTGCCGAGCCCGGGCGGCCCGAAGAAGAGCGTGTGGTCGAGCGGCTCGCGGCGGCTGAGTGCGGCGTCGATGTAAATGCGAAGGCTGTCTTTGACCTTCTGCTGTCCGATGAACTCCGCCAGCCGCTGCGGACGAAGTGACAGTTCTACGGGCCCTTCTTCGGCGAGCTCTTCCGGGGTCGTGACTTCGCGTGGGGACATCGGCTCTACGTCGCAGGGGGAAGGGCTAATCTAACCGAAGAAACACCGACGCGCAGCAGCGTCGGAGACCGCTACCGCGCCGGACTCGCCCTGTCGGCCCCGAGCGTCGAGCTCTTCGAAGTCGAACGCGGCGTGCACAACGTCAGCAGGACGGCGATGATCGCCCCCATGATCACGATCGCCACTGCGGGCTTGCCGAGCTTGGCCATCTCACTCGCGCCGGGTGACAGCCTAACGATGATCCACGCGCGACACTACACGCGCGCGGTGAGCCCGGCGAGGCGTTCGGCTGCCTGGTCGAGCGTCTCCTGTTTCTTGCAGAATGCGAAGCGGATCATGTTCTTCCCGCCGCCGCTCCCGGCATGGTAGAAGCTCGAGCCCGGAACTCCGGCGACGCCGACCTCCGCGGCCATCCACTTGCCGAACGTCGCGTCGTCCTTGTCGCTCAGCGCAGAAAAATCCGCGAGCACGTAGTACGCACCCTCCGGCGTCGAGAACTTGAACCCCGCGTCGGCGAGCACTGGCAGCAGCGCGTCGCGCCGCGCGCGGTAGTCGAGCGACAGGTGGTTGTAGTACTCGGCGTCGAACGACATCCCGACTGCCGCCGCGGCCTGCAGCGGGGCGGGCGCGCCGACCGTGAGGAAGTCGTGCACCTTGCGGATGGCGACGCTCTCGCGCTCGGGTGCGATGGCGTACCCAAGCCGCCACCCCGTGCAGCTGAAGGTCTTGGAGAGTCCCGAGATCGTGACGGTGCGCTCGCGCATCCCGGGCCACGTGGCCAGCACGTGGTGCCCGCCTGCATAACGAATGTGCTCGTAGATCTCGTCGGTGATCGCCCACACGTCGTGCTCGATGCACAGGTCGGCGATGAAGCCGATCTCTTCGCGAGTCAGAACGCGACCGGTCGGGTTCTGTGGCGTGTTGACGATGATCGCCTTGGTCTTCTCGTTGAACGCGGCGCGCAGCACGTCGGGCTCGAACCGCCAGTGCGGCGGCTCGAGCGGCACGTACCGCGGGGTCGCGGAAGCGAGGATCGCATCGGGCCCGTAGTTCTCGTACCACGGCTCGAACACGATCACCTCGTCGCCGGGGTCGATGAGCGCGAGAAATACCGCGGCCATCGCTTCGGTCGCGCCGCACGTCACGGTGATGTGGCGGTCCGGGTCCACCGGCATGTCGTAAAAGCGGCGATACTTCTCCGCGATGCCGAGCCGTAGCGCGGGCGCGCCCCACGTGATCGCGTACTGGTTGATATCCCCATGAATCGCGGCACAGGCGGCTTCCTTCATGGCCTCGGGCATCGGAAAGTCCGGGAAGCCCTGAGCGAGGTTGATCGCTCCGTGCTGTTGAGCGACGCGCGTCATCTCGCGGATGACGGACTCCGTGAAGCTGGCTGTTCGGATGGCAGGCATGCGGGGAAACTGGCCATCCGTTGCGTAACAGGCTAGCCCCCGGCGTGATCCATTGACAGACTATCCGGGTCACCGAGATCGGTTGGAGGCCGCCGTGCACCACACACGAGGGCGAGTCGTACGTAGACGCCCGTGGCTGTTCGCTTCGTCTGTTGCCGCGGTGTTCATCGCGGTCTCGTCGACTGCTCACGCGCAGTCGGCGCCCTCGCGCGCGGCTCGCGGCCGGCCGCTCGCGATCGAGGACTTCTATCGAATCAGGACGGTCGGCGCGCCTGCGCTCTCGCCCGATGGCGCGTGGGTGGCGTTGACGGTGATGACGCGGGTCGAGGCGACGAATGGCGAGACGAGTGAAGTCTGGCTCGTTCCATCGGACGGGACTCGCTCCGCCGCCCGCGTGAGCCCGGAGGGTGCGAACGCCGGGACCATACGATGGTCCGACGATGGCCAGCTGCATTTCCTCGCGAGTGGGAAGGGGTGGGCGCTCAACCCCACAACGCCCGAGCGGCTCGTTGAGGGCGAGACGGCCGCGGCGCAGCGTGGTGGCCTCGGTGATGCGTCAGGCCATGTCACGCTCCCGAGCCCCGACGGCAAGTGGACCGCGTCCGTGCGCGACACGCCTCCACCGAAGCGCGAGATCACGTACGCGTCGGAGTTCGAGAAACGGCACGAGGAGCGATTCAAGGGCGTGGAGTTCGACTGGCTCGACTTCCAGCGGGACGGTCAGCCGTTCCCGGTGCCGAACCGACTCGATCCCGAGGTGAGCCCGCCGCAGGAGCTGTTCCTGACACCTAACGATGGCGGCGCCGAGCGACAGCTCACGCGGCTCGGCCTCCGTCCGCTGGCAGTGAACTGGAACCACGACGGGAGCCGGCTCGCATTCACGGCTGATTCCGGCTATCGGACCGAGGTCCGATACGGGGCCAGTCAGATCTTCACGGTCGCCATGGACGGAAAGGTCCGGCGGCTAACGATGGACTCCGACTACACCTATACCGGGGCGCGGTTCTCTCCCGATGGTCGCTGGATTCTCACGACGCGCCAGTTGTCGACCGATGCTGTCATTCGGCACAAGCTGAACCACGGGAAGCCGACGGATCTCGTGCTGGTGCCCGCCGAGGGCGGACCCGAGCGGAACCTGACGGCCGATTGGGACTACCTCCCGACGTCGCCGGTGTGGAGCGCCGACGGACGGTACGTCTACTTCACTGGCGGAGTCGGCGGCACCATGCATGTCTTCCGCGTGTCGCCTAACGGTGGAGTGGTCGAGCAGGTCACCAAGGGCCAGCGCCGGATCATGGGCGTGACCTACGACCGCGACTTCACGCGCATGGCGTATACGGTCGGGCTGACCGAATCGCCGCCGGAGATCTACACCGCGAACATCGACGGATCTGGCGAGAAGCGGCTCACGCACGTCCACGACGCCTACGTCGACGAGGTGGCGTTAGGCAAGGCGGAGCGGCTCAGCTTCCGCAGCAAGGACGGCACGCCGCTCGAGGGATGGCTGCTCTACCCGTACGGCTATCGTGCGAACGCCGGTCCGTATCCGCTGGTGGTGAGCAATCATGGTGGCCCGCACGCGGCGGACGGTTACGCGTTCGATTTCAAGCACCAGCTCTTCGCGGCGAACGGCTACTTCGTCCTGCAGGTGAACTTCCGCAGCTCGACGGGCTACGGGGAGAAGTTCCTGTGGGGAACCTGGGGGGCCTGGGGAACGAAGGATGGCCAGGACGTGATGGCCGGCGTGGATTACGTCATCGGTCGGCTGCCGATCGATCGCAAGCGCGTGGCGACAATCGGGCACTCGTATGGCGGCTTCATGACGAACTGGCTCATCACGCAGTACCCGGACCGATTCGCGGCGGCGATTTCGGGCGCGGGGATCGTGAACTGGATGAGCGACTACGGCACGGCCGACGTTGCGCGCACCAAGGAGACCGAGTTTTTCGGGACACCGTGGGAGGAGCGGTCGCGCGAGATCATGATCCGCCAGTCACCGCTCACCTACGCTGGTCGTGTGAAGACGCCCACGCTGTTCATCAACGGCGAGATCGACCAGCGGGTTCCGTATTCCGAGGCCGAGCAGATGTACGTGGCGCTGAAGAAGAACGGCGTGCCGGCGAAGGTGATTCAGTACGCGAACATGCCACACAGCATTTCCGGTTCGTGGAATCAGGTGCATCGCATGTTGAACGAGCTGCACTGGCTGGACACGTATCTCAAGCCGGGTAAAGTGAGTTAAGGGCTGGTCAGGATCATCGTGGCGGAGGCGCGGGCGCTCGGCTCCGGCGGCCACCGCTCGCGACGTTCGAGCCAACGGCGCGCCTAACAAGTCGGGGCGGCCGCACGCGGTCCGCTGGGGACGCGCCTTGCTGCTGGCTTCTGACGGTCAGGTCCCAGCGCGGCAAGCAGGCCCGACGCCCGCCGACAAGACAGCGATGCTGACCGAAAAGCCGTGCAGCAGCCAGCAGCTAGCCCCGAACTTTCGCGAGCGCGTTGCGAATCAGCTCCGTCGCGGACTGCGCGCGGCCGTTCGCGTCCAGCGCCGCGCGCACGGCCTTGTCCGCGTCGGCCAACGTATAGCCTAACGATACGAGCGCCCGGATCGCGTCATCCGCCCCCGCGCCTTCCGGTCGCGGGCCAGTCACCGGCTCGCCGCCCAGACCATCCAGCTTGTCGGCGAGATCCAGCACGAGCTGCTCGGCCTTCTTCCGCCCCACGCGCGGGACGCTCTGGAGCGTCGCGATGTCCTTCTCGCGGATCGCGCGCACCAGCCGCTCCGCCGACAGCGTCGACAGAAGGCCTAACGCCAACGCTGGGCCCACGCCCTTCGCGTCGAGCACTCGCCGGAACACGCGTCGCTCGAACGGCGTCGAGAAGCCGAACAGCTGCCAGCCGTCCTCACGCACCACGAGGTGCGTGTGCAGCGTCGCCGTCTCCCCGACTTTCGGTAAGGTCTCGTACGCGCTGAGCGGAATCGCCATCTCGTAGCCGACGCCGCCCTCCGTCATGATCTCGACGTGGTCGAGCTCCTTGGTCGTGAGCCGACCGAAGACCTGCGAGATCACGAGCGGCGACCTGACACGCGCGGTTTCGTCGCGAACGGCGACGGCATCACCGGTGACACTGCCGCAACCTTCGGCAGCCGCGCCGTCATGAGGTACGTGAGCGCCGCCGCGACGCCGTCAGCAGCGTCCGAGGGAGATGGAACGGCCTTCAATCGGAGCAATCGTGTGAGCATGAACTGCACTTGTTCCTTCGTTGCGCCACCGGACCCGACGACTGCCTTCTTGATCTCGGCCGGCGGAAACTCGTAGACGTCGATCCGTGCCTGCGCCCCTGCGAGCAGCACCACGCCGCGCGCGTGGCCGAGGACGACCGTCGTCCGAACGTTCTTCGCGTAGAACACATCTTCGACCGCGATCGCGTGCGGGCGGTGACGCGCAATGAGCTCCGTGACGCCACTGTGGATCTCGAGCAGGCGGTCGGGCAGGGCTTCTCGAGGCCTCGTTCGTATCACCCCGCACTCGATCAGCGTCGGCGGACGCGTCCCGTCGCCGCTCACGACGCCGTACCCCGTCGTGGCCGTTCCCGGATCGATCCCGAGAACGATCACGTCGCGGCCATCGGTGTCACGCCTTCGCCATCTCCGACACGTCCATGTCGAAGTTGGCTTCCACCTTCTGCACGTCGTCGAGCTCCTCGAGGCCCTCGAGAAGCTTGACGAGCGTCTCGGCGTCCTTGCCCTCGACGCGAATCGTATTCTTGGGAATCCACGCGATCTCCGCGCTCGTCGACGCGAGCCCCTTGGCGTCGAGCGTGGACTTCACAGAGTGCAGGTCCGCGACGGCCGTCGTCACGACGAACTGATCGTCCTCACGTTTCACATCTTCGGCGCCGCCTTCGAGCGCCACCTCGATCAACGTGTCTTCCTCGACGCCGGTCGCGTCGAGATAGATCTGCCCCCGACGATCGAACATCCATGACACCGAGTTCGCCGCGCCGAGGTTCCCGCCACCGCGCGAGAGCTTGTGCCGAATCTCGGCGACGGTGCGGTTGGGGTTGTCCGTCACCGTCTGGATCATGAGGGCGACGCCGGCAGGGCCGTAGCCCTCGTACAGGATCTCCTGATAGTCGACGCCCTCGAGCTCCCCTGTGCCCTTCTTGACCGCGCGCTCGATGTTGTCCTTCGGCATCGAGTTGTTCCGGGCCGTCTCGATGGCGGTGCGGAGGCGTGGGTTGCCATCGGGATCACCGCCGCCCTGCTTGGCGGCCATCGTGATCTCTCGGATGAGCTTCGTGAACAGGGCGCCGCGCTTGGCGTCAGCGGCCGCCTTGTAGTGCTTGATCTGCTTCCATTTACTGTGGCCAGCCATAAGCAGCTCGGAAAGTGCGCGTGGGTCGGGTGAAGGACCGAAAATATACCACCGGAGACGGTGCGGCCGCCTGTCGTCGCGCTCAGCGATCCGGCTCCAGCATGTCCTCGAATCGCATCCACTGCTTGTAAAAAAACAGATCCACGTATCCGCGCGAGCCGTTGCGGTTCTTGAGGACGAGCAGCTCGGTTGCGCCGTCCACGTCCGGTGCGCTGTCGTACATCTCCTGACGATAGAGCCCGAGCACGACATCCGCGAACTGCTTCGGTGCGCCGAGCGCGCCGAAGTCATCGAGCTGCGGCCGCAGATCCTTGCGGTCTCGAACGATCTGCGGGAGCCCGCTCGTTGCGACGACGCACACATCGCGCTCGACCGCCAGTCGCTTCAACGCCCGCGCGGCGCTCGCCATCTCTTCATCCAGCGGACGACCGCCGGTGGCGAGCGCCTGCAGCGGGTCGATGACGACGAGATCGACGCCCTGAAGTCGGACGTCGTGCTCGAGCGCGCCAGTATCCGAGGTAAGCAACGGGTCGAACGTGGGAAACTGCTGCTCGACGCGCCGCGCCGCGGCCTCGAGCCGTGACCGGGATTCGGTGTCGAGATTCCCGCGCCGCAGGTCATCCACCCGGACGCGCGCTTCAATGGCCAGCGCGCGTTCGGCCGCTCGGGTCTGATCCATCTCGGCGGACAGGAAGCGCACTTTCGCGCCGGCCTCGCTCGCGCGAAGCGCGATGGCCAGCGCCAACGCGGACTTCCCGCTCCCGACCTCGCCTCCGAGGATGACGAGATCGCGACGCCTGACGCCGCCGCCCAGTGCGTTGTCGAGGCTCGGGAAGCCAGTGGGGATCGTGTCGCGTGGCGCGCCGCCGTCGATGATCGTGCCGATCGCGCGACGCGCTCGCGCTTCGTCGAGGTCACTCATACGCTCGAGGCGAGTACGCGGATGATCTCGCGAAGCTCGGTCAACGCCGGCGGGTCGAGGTGCGAGGCGCTGGCATCGATCAACGCCTGCAGCGCGGCTTCGAGACCGTCACGGTCTACAGACGTCGTCGCGTCCATCAGCCGCGTGAGTGACTGGCGAAACGATGGTGGAACCGCGAGCGCCGCGAACCAGGCGCGCGCACCATTCGCGCGGACGATACGCACCTGCTGCGGCAGCGGCGACGGCGGCAGCGCTCCGGCCACGAGACGCGCCGCGAGCAGCGTCGCCAAGGCGACCTCACGTTCGCCGCCAAGCGGCGATCGTCCGACGAGCGCGGCGAGCGCGCGGAATCGGAAGCGCGGTGACGCGAGTGCGTATGGTGGCGAGAGCGGCACCGGGCCAATATTAGCGGGCGCTGCGGTCACGGCAACGACGCCAGCCCGACTAGATTCCCTGCATGGCTCCCCCGGCGAAATCCGTACTCTGGGTGGACGACGAGGCCGAGCTCCTCGAGTCGCACCGCATCTTCCTGCGCGAGAAGGGCTACGAGGTCGAGACGGCGACGAACGCCGACGACGCCGTAGAACTGCTGCGGCGCCGCCCGTTCGATATCCTGCTGCTCGACGAACAGATGCCGGGCAAGCGCGGGCTCGAGACGTATCAGGAGGTGCGCGAGCTCGCGCCGAACCTCCCCGTGGTGATGGTCACCAAGAGCGAGGAGGACGCGACACTCCGCGAGGCACTCGGCGTCAACATCCGCGAGTACCTCGTCAAGCCGATCAACCCACGTCAGGTCCTCACCGTCATAACGCGGATCCTCGAGGGGCCGCGGATTCGCCAGCAGGCGATCGCGCGACGTTTCGTCGAGCGCTTCCGCGCCATCGAGGTCGAGCGCGGACGAGTGCTCGACTGGCGTGGCTGGGTGGAGCGTTACGTCGAGTTGATGCAGTGGGACGTCGACCTCGCCGCCGCGGGTGAGACGGGGCTGTACGAGTCGCTCCGCGGTCTCTATCCCGACATGCAGCGCGAGTTCGCGGAGTACATGCGCCAGGCGTATCCGTCATGGCTTCACGACCTCGAGGGCGATCGGCCGCCGTTGTCGATCGACATCGTGGGCGAGTTTCTGCTGCCGATGCTGCAGCGCGCGCGCAATGCGGTATTCATCGTCATCGACTGTCTGCGGCTCGATCAGTGGCTCGTGCTCGAGCCGCTCCTGTCCCAGATGTTCGACGTCGAGCGCACGCACTATTACGCGGTACTTCCGACGGCCACGCCGTATTCGCGCAACGCGCTGTTCAGCGGATTGTTTCCGGGTGAGATCGCCGCACGGTTCCCCGACTGGTGGGGCGAGCGCGAGGACGAGACGCTGAACGCGCACGAGCGCGAGCTGCTCGAGGCGCACCTGCAGGAGCTCAACTCGCCGCGGCCCATTCGCTACAACAAGATCTCCACGGCGTCCGACTCCGATGAGCTCGAGCGCCACCTCCACGGTGCCATCGCGCCCGAAGGCGTGAGCGCGTTCGTCTTCAACTTCGTCGACCTGCTCACCCACGGGCGCAGCGAATCGGCCATCCTCTACGAGGTGGCGCGCGACGAGATCGCCTTGCGGCAGCTCACCCTGCAGTGGTTCCAGCGCTCCGCGTTGTTAGGCGTGCTGCGCGAGGCGTCCCGTCGCAAGGTGTCCGTGCTCGTCACGAGCGATCACGGTTCGATTCACTGTCACACGCCGGCAACGGTCTTCGCCAAGCGCGACGCGACCGCGAACCTCCGATACAAGTTCGGTGAGGACCTGCGTGCCGAGCGCGCGGAACAGGCGCTCCTGTTCCCCAACGAGGACCTGTTGCGACTGCCGCGTCGCGGGCTCGGCGCGAACACGCTGCTGGCGGTGTCGGACGGATTCTTCGTCTATCCCACCAAGCTGCGCGAATACCAGAGTCGATACCGGGGGTCGTTTCTGCATGGCGGCGTGACGCCGGAGGAGTGCATCCTCCCGGTCGCGCTGCTGACGCCCAAGTGACGCCCAAGCGAGCGCGATGATGTACCGGCGCCTGCTCCAGTTCCTCCGGCCGCACGCGTGGCGCATGGCCGGAACGGTGGGGTGTAACATTGCGGCAGCGGTGCTCGACGTCTTCAGCTTCACGCTGCTGATCCCGTTTCTCGACCGGTTGTTCAACCAGCCGGCACACGAGACGAAACTGTCGGCCCTTCAGAATCAGCTTCTCGGCACGTTTCTGAACGGCGAGAGCCCCGAAGCGGCGCTGCTGCGGATTGTCATCATCATTCTCGTTGCGGTCACGGCCAAAAACGTGTTCGTGTGGGCGAGCGGTCAGCTCGGCGCTCAGCTTCAGGAATACGTTACCCGCGATTTGCGCAACGCGCTCTATGCGCATCTGCAGCGTCTGCCGCTCGGGTTCTTCGTTCGGGTGAAGACCGGCGACATCCTCGCTCGCGTGCTGAACGACACGCAGCAGACGAAGCAGGTGATCACGCAGGTGGTCACGCAATCGCTGCTGAGCGTTGCCACGGTCGTCGTTACGATCGCGGGCCTCATCGCGATCTCGTGGCGCCTGACGCTGCTCGCGCTCGTCGTCGCGCCGATCCTCATCGGTCTGCTGCAGCCGCTCCTGCGAAAGCTCCGCAAGGGCCACCGTCGCCTGAGCAATCAGTATGGAGAGATGACCGCTGTCGTGCAGGAAGCCGTGAGCGGCATCCGCCTCGTGAAGTCATTCGGCGGGGAGGCGTACGAGGAAGGCCGGTTCCGCGAGGGGAGCAGTCGTTATGCAGGCGGCATGGTTCGCGTCACGCGAATCGCGGCGCTCGCTCAGCCGATTACCGAGACCGTCGGAACGGCGATTGCCGTCGCCATTTTGTGGTTCGGCGCGCGAGCGGTGTTCGCCGGCACGCTCGATGGCGCGAACCTGATCGCGTTCCTGATTCTCGTTATGCGCATGCTGCAGCCACTCAAGCAGCTGTCGCAGGTGCCGACCGTCGCGCAGCAGTCGCTGGCGGCTGCCGAGCGCATCTTCGAGGTCATCGATAGTCCCACTGAGGCGAGTCTCGACCGCGGAACGATCGCGAACGCGACGTTCGAGCGAGCGCTCGAGTTCGAGCGCGTGTCGTTCGCGTACGCCGATGAACCCGTGCTCGTCGACGTCTCCCTCGTCGCGCCAAAAGGCCAGGTGATCGCGCTCGTCGGCGCCAGCGGAGCGGGGAAGAGCACGCTCGTCGATCTCATTCCGCGGTTCTACGAGCCCACGGCCGGACGGATTCTCCTCGACGGAACCGACACGCGCGAGATCGCACTGCCGGCGCTCCGCTCGCTCATCGGGATCGTGAGCCAGGACACCGTGCTGTTCAACGACACGGTGCGTAACAATCTCGCGTACGGCGCGGCCGCAAAGTACACCGACGCCCAGATCGAGGCGGCAGCGCGCGCGGCCAACGCACACCGCTTCATCGCCGAGCTCCCCGACGGCTATGACACGATCCTCGGCGAACGGGGCACTCGGCTCTCCGGCGGCCAACGCCAGCGACTCTCGATCGCGCGGGCACTGCTCGTGGATCCGCCGATTCTCATCCTGGATGAGGCGACGTCCGCGCTCGACACCGAGTCGGAGCGCCTGGTGCAGGAAGCCATCGACCGCCTGCTCGAGGGGCGAACGGTGTTTGTGATCGCCCACCGTCTGTCGACGATCGCCCACGCGGACCAGATTCTGGTGATGGATCGCGGCCGAGTGGTTGAACACGGGACACATGGCGCGCTGCTCGCACGCCGAGGTCATTATCATCGTCTCCATGCGTTGCAGTTTGCCGACGCTCGAGAGATGGAGGCTCGCGCGCGAGCGGCCGAGTCCCCTGTCCCCAGTCCCTAGTCCCTGCCGCCTTGCGCGTTTTGTTCTACTACTCGGGTCCTGAGTGGTCGGGGAGCGCGCGAGCGTTCGCCGCAGCGGCGGTCGCCATGGCCGGGCGTGGGTACCAGTGCACCTACCTCTGTCGCGCCGACAGTGCGGTGGAAGATCGCTTGATGTCCACGACGGATCGGCTGCCAGGTGTCGAGCTCGCGCCCATCCCGTTAGGCGGTCCCTGGATGAACGAGAGCCTCCGGCTGCGGCAGGTGCTGCTCGAGCACTACGTGGAGGTCGTGTTCGTCCACACGGAACGCGAGCAGCTCGTGGCGTCCCTGGCGATCCGCCTTGCCGAGCGCGCCGCGCTGGTACGGCGGTTGCCTGCCGGCGCCACGCTCACACGCGGTCCGGAGGCGAGACTCGGCGAGCGGCTCGCGGCGACGGGGTACCTGTTTACGACCGAGGCATCGAGCTCGAGCGGTAATACGCCCCGTGGCGCGTTCGAGCCAGTCGCGGCCGACGTTGGCGTGTCGGTCGAGTCCATCGAGCAGGTACGTCCGCTGTCCCTGGCCGCGATCGGCGCCAATGGCGGCGATCAGCTCATCGCCTGCGTCTATGACCCAACGGCGCGCCGGCGGATCGCCGCGCTGCTGCGTGCGGTTGCCCTGCTGGCACCACGGCACCCTGGCCTGCGCCTCGCCATCGTGGGGCCCGGTGCCGAGGATGACGACCTGCGGATGCACGCGGCTGCGTTAGGCATCACCGAGGTCGTCGCGCACGTCGGCCAGCGGCTCGATCAGCAGGCCGTGCTATCAGCCGCGGAGCTGGCGTGGGTCGCCGCGGGCGGAGACAATGCCGCCTTCGGGTATCTGGACCTCATGGCGCTTCGCGTGCCGGTGCTCGCCGAGCGTGACGCGCTCTCGCAGCGCTATGTGGCCGACGGCATCTGCGGCGTGCTGCTCGCGCAGCCGGACCCTGGCACCATGGCGGCGCGCATGGCGGTGCTGCTCGCGCACAAGGAGCGGCGATCCGCGATGGGAAACGCCGGTCGCGCCCGGGTCAGTCGTGATTTCGCCGAGCAGGACATGGTTGACGGATTCGAGCGCGCGACGGAGATCGCGCGCGATCGCAAGCGCTGGCGCACGTGACTTCAGCACCGGCTCGGTCCAGCGCATCCGCCGTCCCGTGCTCCGTCGTCATCGCGGCAAAGGATGAAGCCGCGGAGATCGGCGAGTGCATCGCGAGCGTTGCATGGGCCGCGGAGGTGATCGTCGTCGAGAATGACTCGACCGATGACACCGTGGCGGTCGCGACGTCGGCCGGGGCGACGACCTTCAGCCACCCGTTCACGACGATCGGCCGCCAGCGGAACGCCGCGATCGCGCGTGCGCGCCACGAGTGGATTCTCGTGGTGGATGCCGACGAGCGTGGTACCGGCGGCTTGCGCGACGAGGTCGCGCGGATCGTCTCAGGCGAGGCGAAGGATGTCGCGTTCCGCGTCAGGCGGCGCAATTTCTTCCTCGGCCGGGAAATTCGTCACGGCGGATGGGAACGCGACCGGCCCGTGCGCCTTTTCCGGAGCCGTATGCGGTACGACGAGCGTCCGGTGCACGAGCACGTGATGATCGATGGCTTGGTCGGCGAGCTCGCGGAACCGCTCATCCACTACCCCTACGCGTCGCTGGGCGAGTACTTCGCGAAGCTCGACCGCTACAGCCGGTGGTGGGCGGAACAGAACTTCGCGCGTGGACGACGGACGCGCGCGTGGACGATCGCGATCAAGCCACCGGTGCGTTTCTTCTCGATGTACGTGTTGCGCGCCGGGTTCCTGGATGGAGCCGTCGGGGTCATCGTCGCCGCGCTCGCGGCGATGAGCGTGGCGGCGAAGTATGCGAGGTTATGGGAAGTGCAGAGGGGACTGGGGGCTGGGGACCGGGGACTCGGCAAGGTGCCTTTTACCGCTGAGAAAGGTCGTTTGTGAAACGAAGCGTCCCGGCCGAGTCCCCGGTCCCTGGTCCCCAGTCCCCAGCTCCGTCTTTCGCACACAAGGCTGAGTATACCGCGTTCCGCGCTGTCGTCGGCGCGCTCGGGAGCCTCGACTGGGAACGCGCCGGCGATCTCGGCGCGCGGATTGGCGCGTTAGGCTACCGGCCGCTCGGCATCCGTCGCCGCGTCGTCGAGCGTCAGATCGCCGCTGCGTTCCCCGGCCTCGACCACGCGAACGTCGCACGGATCGCGCGCGCCGCCTACGAGCATCTCGGACGAACGTCTATCGAAGCGACGATGCTTGCGCGTCTCGGTCGCGATGCCGTGCTCGACCTGTTCGAGGGCGCGGACGGGTGGGACATCGTCGAACAGGCGCTCGCGATGCGGAAGGGGCTGATATTCGTCACCGGCCACCTCGGCAACTGGGAGCTGGCTGGCGCATATGTCGCCGCGCGTGGCATTCCGCTCGACGCGATCGCGCGCCGGATGAGCAACCCGCTCTTCGATCGCTACGTCACGGAAACACGATCGCGGATCGGCATGGTGGTCGTGCACGATGCGGACGCTGTGCGTCGAACGCCGCGGTCGCTCAGAGACAATCGCGCGGTCGCGTTTCTCGCCGACCAGGGCGTGCTCGGTCTTGCGTCCACGTTCGTACCGTTTTTCGGCAGGCCGGCCAAGACGCCGCGTGGCCCGGCGGTCTTCGCGCTGCGACTTCGGGTGCCAGTGGTATTTGGCGTCGCCGTTAGGCAGCCCGGCGGCAAGTACCGACTCGTCTTCGAGCCGGTGCTCGTGGAGGACACGGGTGATCGCGATCGCGACGTCGACACCATCGTGGCTCGGTACACCGCCATCCTCGAGCGGTGGGTGAGACGATACCCCGAGCAGTACTTCTGGCATCACCGGCGATGGCGCCGCCAGCCGCCGGACACGCCACCCGAGCTGCGCGAGCCCACATGATCGCCGCGCCCACCTCGCGCTCCGTCTGGCGCAGCCTTCGGCGCGACACACGCTCGCTCATCGGGCTCGGAGTCATCGCGCTCATCGTGGCCGTCGCGATGTTCGCGCCGCTCATCGCCACGGACGATCCGCTGCGTATCAATCTCATTGGACGTCTTGCCGCGCCGTCGTCCGCGCACTGGATGGGCACCGACGTACAGGGACGCGACATCTGGTCGCGCCTCGTGTATGGCGCGCGCGTTTCACTCGCGGTCGGGCTCGTGTCACAGGCGATCGCCTTGTCGCTCGGTGTGGCGTTCGGGCTCCTGGCGGGATATTACGGCCGGTGGGTCGACGAGCTCGTGATGCGACTCGCCGATGTGACGCTCGCGTTCCCCACGCTGCTCCTGCTGATCGCGATGGTTGCCGCACTCAGCCCGTCCCTCGGCGTCGTGCTCCTCACCATCGGCATCGTCGGCTGGGCGGGCATGGCGCGTCTCGTCAGAGGCCAGGTGCTCGTGGTGCGCCAGCTCGAGTACGTGCAGGCCATCCGCGCGCTCGGCGCCCGTGACACGCGGATCATTGCCCGGCACGTGCTGCCTAACGTCATAGCGCCCGTCGTCATTGCCGCGACGCTTGGAGTCGCCGGCGCCATCATGGCCGAGGCCGCGTTGTCGTTCCTCGGTCTCGGGGTTCAGCCGCCGACCCCAAGTTGGGGCGGGATGATCGCGGATGGTCGCGACCTGAATCTCCTCCGCAACGCACCGTGGACGTCGGTGTTCCCCGGGCTCGCGATCGGCGCGGCGGTGCTGGGCTTCAACCTGCTTGGCGACGCGCTCCGCGATGCGCTCGATCCGCGCCGCATCGAGAGCGCCGCTCCCATAGCGGGCGTGCCGACGCCCGAGGTCGAACCGTGACCGACGCCATTCACCAGCTTCGCGCCCGGGAGTTCCCGTGGGCGATCGCCGGCGATCAGATCTTCCTGAACCATGCCTCCACCGGCCCTCTGCCGCAGCGCGCCGTCGACAGGATCCAGGAGCTCACCGCGCTCCGCGCGCAGCCGTGGCGGTACACGACCGAGATGCAGTTCGACGAGCTGGCGAACGCGCGGGTGCGGTGCGCGCGCCTCATCGGCGCGGAGCCGCGCGAGATCGCGCTCACGGTGAACACGTCGTACGGGCTCAACCTCGCGGCTCGCGCGCTCCCGTTCGAGCGGGGCGACATCGTCATCACGAGCGATCGCGAGTACCCGTCGAACGTTTATCCCTGGATGGAGCTCGAGGCAGCGCGGGGCGTCAAGCTCGAGCGCATTCCCTGCGCCGGCATCCTGCCTGACGAGGACGCAATCCTGGCCGCGCTGGATCGGCCACGTGTCCGTTGCGTGGTGCTGTCGTGGGTGTCGTTCGCGACGGGCTATCGCATCGATCTCGAGCGGGTTGGCCGAGCGTGTCGTGAGCGCGGCATCTGGTTCGTTCTCGACGCCATTCAGGGTGTCAGCGCCGCACCGCTGGATGTGCGCTCGATGCCGGTCGATATCGTCGCGTGCGGCGGGCAGAAATGGCTGCTCGCGCCGTGGGGCAGCGGGTTCGTGTGGCTGCGCCCCGATCTCGTCGACTCGCTCCGCCCGGTGGACGTGAGCTGGATGGCCACCCGGTGCTCCGACGACTTTACTCGACTGACGGACTACGACTTCACGTACCGGGATAACGCGCGGAAGTTCGAGGTCATTACGCTCCCGTATCAGGACTTCGCTGGGTTGAACGAGAGCCTGGACGTGTTTTTCGAGGTGGGACTGGAGACGGTCTACGAGCGCGTCGAGCGGCTGACCGGCCGGATCGTCGACTGGGCGTTAGGCACCACGGGCGTTCGGCTCGTGACGCCGCCGGAGCTGCGGCGACGCGCGGGCATTGTGGCCGTTGCGCCGCGGGACGCGAAGGCAGCTTCCGAGCGCCTGACCAGGGCGGGAGTGGTTCACTCGTTCCGCGAGGGTGCGATCCGCCTGTCGCCGCACTTCTACAACACTGAGGAAGAAATCGACCGCGCACTTCACCTCGTCGGATAGAGGCACGGTCGTGACGCCTGCTGGGTGCCAATTGGCGCTCAATACGGTGAGATTACCGCGCGAAGCGTTCCGTCAGCCTGCTTGGCAGACGTCATTCGGTACCAGCGCCGATTGCCGAAGCGTTCTCGAAGCACCTCGTTGTGGTCTCCGAGGTCGGCGGCGTAGATGACATCGCCCTCGAGCCGGCCGTCCGCGCCGATCGGCTCGAGGGGAAGCGCCCGCCCGAACGGCACACTGGCAATGCGCTGATCGACCTCGAGCTCGGCGCGGCACGTGGAGTCGACCGCTGCGAGCGACGAAATGCGAATGCGTGGCGTTCCTCCCGTGACTGCATCCGGCGTCGGGAAGAATGCGACGGTGGTACGTTTGAGTGTGGCCAGTTTCTCCGACGGCGCATGGACGGTGTCCGCGTCGGCAGCGCGGATACTGGCGACGAGCGAGCACGCGTCCGATGCATCGAGCAGCTGGGCGGCCTCGCTCCGATCCATCCCGAGCCCCCAGAGACGCCGCGACAGCCGTTGGCCTAACGGCTCGTGCAGGAAGACCACGGCGTTGTGAACGTTTGCCTCGCGCACCGCGCCGGCCATGTCCATCCTCGACACTCGTCGCGTGCCGCGAGTGTCCTTCGCGAGGCCAAGGACGCTGTACTTGAGCCACGGCGTCGACCAGGCCACCGCCAGGCACACCAGGATGGTGGCGAGCGTCGCGCGCCGGCAAGTCCCGCCAGCCCGCTCTCCCACCAGGAAGGGCGTTCTCGCGACAATCACGACCAGCGTTGGCAGAGCCGTGTAGAGGAACCGAGGCCCCAGAAGCTCGCCGACGAACCAGTACGACGCGTACGCGCACACCTGCGCGACAAACAACGCGATCAGCAGCACGTCCCAGCGCGTCGTCCGCCGGAACGCCAGCAACCCCACGATGACAACCATGAGCGCGGGTATCGGCCACGCCATGAGCGACACGTTCAACTCGGTGATGTACCTCATCCCGTACTCGAGCGCGCGGTCGATGGTGTGGCGGTTCCCGTACGGGTCGACACGAAATCCAACCTGGTGCCCGGCTCCCCACATCGCTTCGTACCCGAAGCGGAGCGGGCTTCCTGTGGTTACCGCATTGGCGTACAGCACCGGCATCGCTCCCAGCACACCGACGAGGGCTTGAACCGCCACCTCGCGGATCCGCCGCCAGTGCGTACGAATCGCCCAGAGCTGGAACACGCCGATGGGGACGGCGACGATGATCGCGTCCAGCGGTCTGATCGTCGCCATGAAGCCTAACGCGAGTCCGATGAGTGCCGCGAACCCGACCGCGCGTCGCGTGGTGGTCGAGCGATCCCACTCCATGAGCGCCGCCAACGCGATCGTGACGAGGCACAGGACGCTCACGTGGTTCATCCACGTGCCCGCTATGAACAGCGCCATAGGGGTCACGGCGAACAGCGCTGTTGCGGCGCGCCCCTCCATTTCACCGAAGACGTGGCGTGCAAACCAGTAGAATACGACGACCGCCATCGTGAGCAGCACCGGATTGACCAGCCACGGCGCGCCGATCAGTGCGCCTGCCGCGAGCACCACAGGCCCACCGATCGGGAACTGGGCGTACCAGCGGCCAGAGTCGATGACCGTCTCCAGCGCGAAGAATTCACGATTCGGATCGGGCGGCAGCGACAAACGGCCGTGCAGCAGAATCTTTGCCTGCCACAGCGCCGCAATCTCGTCAGCTGTCGTTGCGCTGCGTTGGAACGCATAGAAGGCAAACGTCGTCGCGAGAATCCCCGCCGTCAGCGAGGCGACGGCCGCGAACACCGGAGACGATGGCCGCATGAGCGCCGCACCGCAGTGCTGCGGCAGCGAGCGCACGACTGGCGATCGAATCAGTGAGAGTACGACCACGACGCCTGTGAGGCCTGCCGTGCCCCACATCCAGTACGACGACACGGCCTCCGGGTAGTGACGCGCCGGGCGCATGAGCGGGACGAGGCACGCGACCAGCAGCAGCGCCGCCAGTGCAGCTGCGACTGGCGCGACGACTGGCTCGCTCGCCGACTTCGTCGACTGCGCGAGTCGGCGAGCCTTTCTGGCCTTCTCGGCTCGGCGCTTCTCCGCGCGCCCCACGGCTAGGTCGTGAGCCTAACGATCGCGATCTCGCGGGCACCCTTCCGCAACACGTAGTACGCGCCGTGGATCGCCTGGCGCACCGACAGGACGGAATTCTCGGGGCTCAGCTTCTCGCCGTTGGCATACAGCCCGCCCTGCTGGAGCAGACGCCGAGCGTCGCCCTTGGACTTCACGAGTCCCGTCACGACGAACGCATCGAGCACGTCCACGCCCGCCCCGTCCGATCCGCTCTTCAACGAAATCGTCGTGGCGGTGCCGTCGGCGGTCGTCACGCTCGCGACGCCGTTGCCCGTTCGAAGGTCGACCGCCGCCGATGGCAGCTCCTGCGTGAGCGACTCGAGCACCGTGGACGCGAACTGTCGCGGGTCGGCTCCGCGATCGAACACGAGTCTCGACGCGTCCGTCGCATCGCGCGCTGCCTCGGCGCCGTGGACTCTTGTCGTTACGTCGCTGGCCAGCGTGCGCTGCGCCTCGCGAGCCTCTGGACGCTCGCTCGCCGCCGCTTCGAGCGCCTCGATCTCTTCGCGCGTCAGCAGCGTGAAGTAGCGGAGATACTTCCCCACGTCGCGGTCGTCCGCGTTGATCCAGAACTGATAGAACTTGTACGGTGACGTCAGTGACGGGTCGAGCCACACCGCGCCTGCCTCGGACTTCCCGAACTTCGCCCCCGATGCCGTAGTCACGAGCGGCAGCGTCACGCAATGCGCGTCTACGCCGACCGAGCGCCGAATCAGCTCGACTCCGGCGGTGATGTTGCCCCACTGGTCGCTGCCACCGATCTGCATGCGTACACCCTCGCGCTTGTAGAGCTCGAGGAAGTCGTACGCCTGGAGCAGCATGTACGAGAACTCCGTGTATGAGATCCCGCTGTCGAGGCGAGACTTCACGGAGTCCTTGGCCGTCATGTAGTTGACCGTGAAATGCTTCCCCACGTCGCGCATGAACTCGATCGCGCCGAGGTTCATGAGCCACTCGGCGTTGTTGCGCATGAGCGCGGCCTGAGGGCCCGAGAAATCCAGAAATCGCTCGAGCTGGTGTCGAATGCCGCGCACGTTCTCCTCGACGACCTCGAGCGAGTTGAGCTGTCGCTCCGATGTCCGCCCGCTCGGGTCGCCAATCATGCCCGTCCCACCGCCAACGAGCACGATCGGCTTGTGGCCAGCTCGTTGCAGATGAGCCAGTCCCATGACGGGGATCAGATTCCCGACGTGGAGACTCCGTGCTGTCGGGTCGAAGCCGCAATAGGCAACGGTCGGCGTCGCGGCGAGCATCTCGCGAGCGCCTTCGGTGTACTGGAAAAGAAGCCCGCGCCACGCGAGCTCATCGAGATAGGATCGTACGGTCATTCGAGTAAGATATTGGGGCTGGCCGAGTGGGGTCAGAGTCGGCGCTGTTCCCGGTTTCCCGTTCCCGTCGTAGCTTCTCCTGTTGGATGAAAAAGCCTTCTCGCCTCCGCCAATTCACCGAGCGGAATCCCAAACTGGTCCGCTCGGTTCTGCTCGGGCTCACGTTCCTCGTCGCGTTCGGCGGCGGTGTCGCGTTCGCGAGCTGGGTCCTCGTCTGTAATGGTGGACGCTGTCCGCCAGTGCAGATCCTGGATACCTACACGCCTCGCCAGACCTCCAAGGTCTACGCCGCCGACGGACGCTTTATCGCCGAGGTCGGGCTCGAGCGCCGTACGCTCGTGAAGATCTCGGAGATCCCGAAAGTGGTGAAGGACGCGTTCGTCCTCACCGAGGACAAGCGCTTCTACGAGCACTCCGGCATCGACTGGGTTCGCGTACCCGGCGCCGCGCTCCGCAACCTCCGCGCGGGTTCGTGGGAGCAGGGCTTCTCCACCATCACGATGCAGCTCGCGAGAAACGTCTTCCCCGAGCGCATCTCCCGCGAAAAGAATCTCGTTCGCAAGGTCAAGGAGGCGAAGGTCGCCAGGCAGATCGAGCAGCGATACTCGAAGGACAAGATCCTCGAGTTGTACCTGAACCAGATCAACCTCGGGAACGGCGCCTACGGCGTGGAGACGGCTTCGCAGCGCTATTTCGGCAAGTCGGTCCACGACCTCAATCTCGCGGAAGCTGCAATGCTGGCGGCGCTCCCGAAGGCCCCGGCACGCTACAATCCGCGACGATTCCCGGAGCGAGCCATCCAGCGGCGGAACACCGTCATCGAGCTCATGCGCCGCAACGGCGCCATCAGCGATGCCGACGCCAGCCTCGCGAAGGCCTATCCACTCCAGTTAGGCAGCAAGACCGAATCAGGCGAGGTCGCGCCCTACTTCGTCGAATGGGTGCGCCAACAGCTGGACGAGAAGTTCGGCGCGCGCTTGTACGAGCAGGGTCTCAAGGTCTACACGACGCTCGATCTCGATATGCAGTCCGCCGCGGAACGCGCGCTGGAGAATCAGCTTCGCGCGATCGAAGGCGGCAAATACGGGAAGTTCCCGCATCGGACGTACGAGCAGCTCGCTGCACGCACGGCGAACGGCGACGAAGCGGCGACGCCGAACTCGCCGTACCTTCAGGGCGCCTTTCTCGCAATGGATCCACGGGACGGATCGGTGCGTGCGCTCGTGGGTGGCCGACAGTTCGACGATTCGAAATTCAACCGAATGACCCAGGCGCTTCGCCAGCCCGGGTCGACGTTCAAGCCAATCGTCTACTCGGCCGCGATCGAAAACGGGCGGACGCCCGCCACGATCATCGACGATGCGCCTATCACGCTGCCTCAGGTCGCGGGCGATCAGTGGACGCCCCAGAACTACGACGGGAAGTTCGAGGGCCCGATTCCGCTGCGTCGTGCGCTCTACATGTCGCGGAACCTGCCCGCGATTCGAACCGGAATGGAGCTGGGCGAACAGACGATCATCGACATGGCCAAGCGGTTTGGTATCACGTCGACGATCCCGCCGTATCCGTCCATCGCCATCGGGTCGGCCGACGTGTTCCCGATCGAGATGATCTCGGCCTACAGCGCGTTCGCAAACCTCGGTGTGCGCACGGCGGCGAACGCGATCCGTCGCGTGGAGAATCAGAAAGGCGAGGTGCTGTGGGAGCCGCAGCCCGTGCGTGCGCAGGTCCTGAGCGCGCCGGAAGCGTGGCTCATGGTGAGCATGATGAAGGACGTCGTGCAGCGAGGAACGGCGGCAGGAAGCGTCGGCTCGCGGTTCTTCGTTCCGTCCGGTGGAAAGACCGGAACCACGAACGATGGCGCGGACGTCTGGTTCATCGGCTACACGGCGGATCTCGTCGCGGGCGTGTGGATGGGCTTCGATCGGCCCCAGAAGATCAAGGCGAACGCGCAGGGCGGAGAGCTCGCCGCGCCGGCGTACACGTCGTTCATGACGGAGGTCTACCGCCGTCGACCGGCGCCTCCCGATTGGCCACGGCCCGAGGGCATCACGACGCGCGAGATCGATAAGACGACCGGCGAGCTGGCGAATGCGTACTGCTCGGCCGACTCGGTCGTCACGGAGTACTTCATCGCCGGGACCGAGCCCATTCAGGAATGCTCGCCATTCAACATGGGCCAGCCGTTGGACTCCAGTGCGCGGGCGGGGGTGCCTAACGCGGCCAATCCGCCCAAGCCGCCACCCGGTAAGCGCGACACGACGACCAACCCGTTCAAGATCCCGTAAGCGAATGGCGTGGAACCCGGTCGACTGCCACGCGCATTCGACCATGTCAGACGGCGCGCTCGATGTTCCGCAGATCATCGAGCGCGTAACCGCTCGGGGCGTGAGGCCGAGCGTCAGCGACCACATCTCTCGCGACGTTGGCGGAGCCGTCGCGTCGATCGACGGCGTCCGTGCCTACCTCGACGAGCTGGACCGGTATCCCATCGCGAGAGGCGGCGAGTTCTGCTGGCACGACGCGCTGTGGCGTGAGCTTCCGGAGGATCTCGCCGCGCGATTTACACACCGTCTCGGGTCGCTCCACGCGATCTATCTCGACGATCGCACGCTCGTCCACGCGTTCTCGCGCCGATTTCCGGCGTCACTCACGCGCGACGAGTACATGGACGCACTGGTCGCGAACGCCGAGGAGTTGGCGGCCACGATGCCGGTGGACATTCTGGCACACCCCACGCTCGTGAACCTCACGCTCCGGGAGCTCCCGGCGGACGAACTGTGGACCGAGGAGCGCGAGGATCGTCTCATCACGGCGCTGTTCGATGCCGGGATCGCCTTCGAGATCTCGGCGCGCTACAAGGCACACGAGCGGCTCGTTAGGCGTGCCATCGATCGTGGCGTTCGCGTGTCCCTTGGCTCCGACGGACACTCGGCCGATCAGGTCGGCGATCTCACGTTCCCCCTCGCGCTCGCGCGCCACTGCGGGGCGCGCGACGAAGACCTGTTCGATCCGTACACGCGACTCGCGTGACCGCATGATCCGATACCATGCGCGGTGGGTGCTGCCGATCTCGCGTCCGGCGATCTCGGGCGGCACGGTCGCCGAGCACGACGGGCGCATCGCCTTTGTCGGCGAGCGGAGCGGTGCGCCCGACGGGGCCGACGTCGACCTGGGTGACGTGGCACTCCTGCCAGGGCTCGTCAACGCGCACACGCATCTCGAGCTCACGGTGATGCGCGGGTTTCTGGAAGACCTCGATTTCCGATCGTGGATCTTCCGCCTCACACGCGCGCGCCGCGAAGCGCTCGCGCCGGCAGCGCTCCTTGACTCCGCCCGCTTCGGGATCGCGGAGGGTCTGCTCGCCGGGATTACGACGTACGCCGACACCAACGACTCGGGCGCCCCGTTTCGCGCGATGCTCGAGATGGGAGTGCGCGGGATCTCGTACCAGGAAGTGTTCGGGCCCGACCCGGCGCAGTGCGCCGATTCGCTCGCCGGACTTCGTGCGAAGGTGGATGCGCTGCGCGGACAGGCCACGGCACTCGTGCGTGCGGGCGTGTCTCCGCACGCGCCGTATTCGGTGTGCGATGCCCTGTTCGAGGGGACAGCGGCGTTCGCGATTCAGGAAGGGCTGCCCGTCGCCGTCCACATTGCCGAGAGCGCGGAGGAGTCGAGCCTGGTCCAGCACGCGTTAGGTGGTTGGGCGGACTCGCATCGGTCGCGTGGCATCGAGGTCGTGCCGCGGGCGGACTCCCCGATCCGCCTGCTCGAGCGAGTTGGCGTGCTGGACGCACGCCCGCTCCTGATCCATTGCGTTCGCGTCGACAGTGGCGACGTGGCGGCGATCGCGCGACACGACTGCGCGATCGCGCACTGCCCCGCGTCGAACGCGAAGCTCGGGCACGGGATCGCGCCGCTCACCGAATTCCTCAGAGCGGGCATCCGCGTTGGTATTGGATCGGACTCGGTCGCGAGCAATAACCGGATGGACCTGCTCGACGAAGCGCGCTTGGGCGTCCTCATGCAACGCGCGCGGACCGCACAGTTCAACGCGATCTCCGCCGGCGAAGCGCTCGAGCTTGCGACGTTAGGCGGCGCCCGTGCGCTGGGCCTCGAGTCGGAGATCGGTTCGCTCGACGTGGGCAAGTCGGCCGATCTCGCGGCGTTCCCACTCGATGTGCCGCGCTCCGTTCCGGTCTACGATCCCGCCTCGGCGCTGGTGTTCGCCGCATCGGGCAGGATGGCAACGTTCGTCGCCGTGGCCGGCCGGCCGCTCGTCCGCGACTCCCGCTTCGTCGGCCCAGCGGCCAACGTGCCCTCGCTCGAATCCGCCGCGCAGGCGCTCGCGGAGTGGTCCGCGAACGCGCGTCGTCGATAGATCGACCTCGGCTCCAGCGACCGGGCGTCGACGGCGGTACTTCCCATGCACCACCGTCCGCGCAGGCCGTTATCATCCGACTGCACAACCAACGGGGATACTGCAATGACCGACCGTTCCGCCGGGAGAACCGCCAAGATCTGGCGCGACGGCGAGCTCGTGGCGTGGGAGGACGCGACCATCCATGTGATGAGCCACGTCGTCCACTATGGGTCGAGCGTGTTCGAAGGAATCCGCTGCTACGAGACCCCGAGTGGTGGCGCGGTCTTCCGGTTACGGGACCACATGCGTCGCCTCCATGACTCGTGCAAGATCTACCGGATGCCGCTCAAGTGGTCGGTAGAGGAGCTGATGCAGGCGACGGTGGACACCGTCGCCGCGAACGATCTACGAGCCTGCTATCTCCGGCCCGTGGTGGTACGGACCGGAGAGCAGATGGGGTTTTACCCGATTGGCGTCCCGGTCGAGACGTTCATCATCGCCTACAACTGGGGCGCCTACCTCGGCCACGAGGCGCTGGCCAATGGTGTGGACGTGTCCGTGTCGAGCTGGCGTCGCGCCGCTCCGGACACCTTTCCGACTCTGGCGAAGGCGGGCGGCAACTACCTGAACTCTCAGCTGTCGAAGGCCCAGGCCAAGTTGGACGGGTACGCGGAAGGGATCATGTTGGACTCCTTTGGCTTCGTCGCCGAAGGATCGGGCGAGAACCTGTTCCTCATTCGTGACGACGTCTTGTATACGTCTCCGGTCGCGGCGGGCATTCTTCACGGCATCACGCGGGACTCGGTCATTCAGATCGCGCGCGATCTCGGGGTCGAGGTGCGTGAGCAGAACATTCCCCGCGAGATGCTTTATATCGCGGACGAGCTATTCTTCTCAGGGACGGCAGCTGAGCTTACGCCGATCCGGTCGGTCGATCGCATCGAGATCGGAGTAGGGAAGCCGGGTCCGCTGACTAGGTCGATCCAGGAGCGCTTCATGTCGATCGCCAAGGGTCGAATCGCCGACCCGTATGGTTGGTTGACCCCCGTTCCGAGCGGGGTAAGCGCCGGGGTGTAAAATCCCGTGACTCGGGCCGATATGGAGCCATCTTGTTATCATATCGGCACTTTAATAGGTTGCGAGGGGTTTAACGTTCGACGGGAGCCAGCCTCGTCGAGCCAGGGTGGCGTAATGAGGTCGGACTCCCGCACGGACGATCCTGCGGGAGTTCGCATACGCACCGAAGGGAGGTATGCGTGATTCTTGGTTGTCTGGCATTGAATGCGTCGTTCGAACCGCTGACCATGGTCCCCATGCGGCGGGCGCTCCGGCTCGTGATCGACGGCAAGGCCGAGATCGTCGAAGCCGATCCTGACCGCGTCGTCCGGTCGGAGCGCCTCACCATGCCGCGCCCGGCAGTGATCCGGCTCACGAAGTTCATCCATGTGCCGCGTCGCTTCCGCCGTCAGGTCACGAACACCTTCCTGTTCGCCCGCGATCGGTACCGCTGCCAGTACTGCGGCCGGACTCAGGCGGAGCTCCGTCCGCGCGAGTCGTTGACGCGCGACCACCTGGTCCCGCTATCGCGAGGCGGAACCAACGACTGGAGCAACGTCGTGACGGCATGCAGCCCGTGTAACACCCGTAAGTCGAACCGGCTGCCGAGTGAGATCGGGATGCACCCCATGACGCACCCGCTCGAGCCGCACTTCGTGCACCTGAGCTGGGCCGTCCGCCGCCTGACTCCCACGCAGGCCCGCTACATTCGACTCTTCTACGGTGCCGAAGTCCTGCACCAGATCGAGGAGTTGGAGGGAAAGCACAAGACGTAGGGGAGACAACGAGACGGGAAGCGGGCGACGGGAGACGTAGAACCCTCGGGACGCTCTTCTCACGAGAAGAAGCAGCCCGAGGGTTTTTTGTCAGCCGGCGTCAGCCAGCAACCAGCACGAGCAGCCAGCAACTAGCCGCCGTCTCCCGTCTCCCGTCATTCCCTTCCGACTCTGAACATCGGACTTCTCTGCTCGTACCGGCGATTCTCCCCTCCGAGGAGCCGAGTTGCCAGTCGCGACAGGCCGCGCCCGAGCGCAGTCCCGGGATTCCGCTTGCCGCGCACTGCGGGCCGCAGCTCGCCGCGCAACCAGCGGTCGATCTCGTCGAGATCGGACATCGAGAGGACCTCGACCTCGAGCGTCACGATGTAGTACTGCCGGTCGCGTGTCCGCCGCGCAGGCAGCTTCGGCTGATACGGTCGCGCGAGCGCCGCCTGCGCATCCTCATACCGCTCGAATCGACCGAGATTCTCGGCGTCCTGACCAACGAACCGCGCGACGCGATACGTCTTCGTGAGCGGCTCGTAGCGCACGAGCACATCCCACTCGACCGACGACTTCACATCGTCGAACAGCCCACCGCGCGCCCAGAGCTCCGTGCGATAATGCAGATTCGCGGGGAACCCGTTCTGCAGTAAAGTCTGCAGCTCACGGTCGGCGATGACGTTCGCGGTCCGGATGACGGGTCCCATCGGTACCGGTGTGGTCGGCGTCGATGCCGGCACCGATACATCGATCCCCGCCGCCAGCTGAACAGCCGCGGGGCTGGCGGGAACGGGCTGATCCCGCCGCGCCGCTTGCTGGGCGCGCGCGTCGAATGCCAGGGCGAAGACGAGGACGATCGCCGCGCCTAACGGGCGCACGAGGCTAGAAGCGCTTCCCGACACGAACGAAGAAGTTCGGTGGCTCCTTCGAGTCGGTCACCGACTTCGCCACGAACAGGCCGATCAGTCCGGCGTCGAAACCAGCGCCGATGTCCGTCTTGAACGTCGAGAGCCCTGGAAACTGGTCTCTTGGATACTGCAGATCACCGACTCGGTTGCCGACGAGCCAGCCGCGGCCGGCGTCGGTGAACACGACCCACTGCGCGCGATGACGCCAGCCACCGTGCCGCCACGAATCGACCCACTGCCAATCGCTGAACATCGACAGCCACAGATCGCCGCGGTATTCCGCCTGAAACAGCACCATCCGCTCGCACTGGGCCGGCATGCCTAACGGGATGTTCACGCCGTCGCTGCACTGCCGGACATCGTCGCCTTCGCCGGTGCGGCGGAACGGGTACCCGTCGACCGCCCCGGGGCCGCCCATCGAGAATCGCCGCTGAAGCGGCAGCTCGTCACCGTTCAGCCAGCCGCCAGCCACCACGCGCAGGTTGAGCTGCCCCTCCGGCGACACCCGGTTGTATCGCCGCAGATCGAGAAACCCCCGCGCGTAGTTCGTCGCGCCGTTGGGGCTCGCGTCACGGACACCCGGCGACGTCGGCCCGAACGCGGTGGTATTTCCCGTGCCGTATTCGTAGTCGGCTGTGATGTCCCATCCCGATCGCGGATCTTCCACGTCGCTCCGCGTATCGATTCGCAGCGTAGCGTTGGTGACGTGAAACAGTCCCTCGTCCATGACCGGATTGGGACGCCAGTCCTGGCCGTTCCGGAACAGTGTGAACGGATCGAACGTCTCTCGCACCGCCCATCGCTCGTCGCTCAACGAGCCGGTCAGGCTGACGCTGCGATTCAGGTCCAGCCTAACGTAGGCGGACCCGCCGTGACGGTTGTAGTAGTCGCGAAAGTCGCGGTGAAGGAAGAACGACGCGAGACCCACCTCCACGTCCGAGAGCTGCCATTGCTCCACCGGGTCCACCACGTCGAACAGCTTGCCTCCGATTGCGACACTCGCGTCGTGACCGTACGACAGCTCGGCCTTCAGGTTGTGGCCGACGGTCTGCGAGTTCCATTGCAGGTCGTCGCCGGTTCGAAAGACACCCAACGCGTCGAGCTCGAAACGCGTCTGGCCGGACCGATGTCCGAACGACGGCCCGATGAGGATCGGCAACCCCTCCACACGGTTGTACGTCCGGGCGGAGATGAGGTGGAGATCGCTGTAGCTGTGCGAGCGCCATTTCTGGTGGCGTCGCCACCACCGCGCGTCCTCCTCGCTCGAGCCTGACGCGATGAGACGATCTCCTTCCTGCCGGTACGTGAGTCGCTGGCGATACGTGCGTACGTCGCCGCCGATGAACGCGCCTTCCTTCCCATCGACGTCGCCGCCCACCACGAGGATCTGGCCTTCGACGCGCGCGCCGGGTCGCAGAATCACGTCGGCGTTGATCGCCACGACGCGCCCGTTCACTCGGCCTGCGATCGTGAGCGGGCCGTTCAACACCGCCACGTCCCCTGTGACGACACTCCCGGAGTCGACCTCGTAGGCGCCGGAAGCCCGGATGGCGTTCTGCCCGTTGAACGCGTCCGTCACCTCACGCTCGACATCCGGCGGAAGGAGTCGCGAGTTGACCGTATCACGTACCGGCGTCTGCTGCGCGTCGGGCGTCGCGAAGGGAAGCACCCCGCACATGAGCGCTGTGACGGCGTGCTTCGTGAGGAGCCTGATCATGCAATCTCCAAAGGCGGTTTCGAGTCGCCGGCAGCGTAGGCACCTCCCGTACCGCGTGCACGAGCGCCCGATACCGATAAACACCGCAATGAGTTCCGGAATCCGCAAGAGATCGCGCGCGTCCCCGAGTGTCCTTTCGTAAGGGCAGACGCGTGTCGTCGCGTTACGTCCGTGACTCGACGCGATCTCCCCGCTCGCGGTCTGACTCGACGATGCCGAGCCGTTTCATTCGCCGATACAGATTCGGGCGGTCGGTTTGAAGCCGCCGCGCCGCCTCAGCGATGTTTCCGCCTGCCACCGACAGGGCCCTGGTGATGAGCACGCGCTCGTACTCGTCGAGCGTGTCGGTGAGCGAGGCATCGAGCACGGTCGCGTTAGGAAGCGCGGCGGGCTCCGCGAGACGCGTGGGCGCGCCGGGCAGCACCTCGCGGATCTCGTCGCTCGTGACCTCGCGACCCGGGTGCAGGATCGCGAGCCGCTCCACGATGTTCGCGAGCTCGCGCACGTTTCCCGGCCAACGATACCGCCCGAGCGTGTCCAGCGCATCGGTGCTCCACGACGTAAGTGGCTGCCCTGTGCGTCCGCGATGTACCAGAGAGAAATGCCGTACGAGTGCCGGGATATCGTCCGGACGCTCGCGAAGCGGTGGGATCGCGAGCGGGATGACGTTGAGCCGGAAATACAGATCTTCCCGGAACGTGCCGTCGGCGACGGCGCGCGTGAGGTCCTTGTTCGTGGCGGACAGGATTCGGACATCGACGCGGATCGGCTTACTCCCTCCGACTCGCTCGATCTCGCCCGACTCGATTGCCCGCAGGAGCTTCGCCTGCGCCTCGGCCCCGAGATCGCCCACCTCGTCGAGCAACAAGGTGCCGCGGTCAGCCAGCTCGAAGCGTCCAATCCGGCGATCCGTGGCTCCAGTGAATGCCCCGCGCTCGTGACCGAACATCTCGCTCTCCACGAGATCACGCGGAATCGCGGCGCAATTCACGCGAACGAACGGACGATCCTTTCGCGACCCGCCGCCGTGGATGGCGGCCGCCACGAGCTCCTTTCCCGTTCCGGACTCGCCGGTGATGAGCACGCGCGCGTCGGAGGGTGCGACCTTGGCGATCATCTCGCGAACGCGGCGAAGCCCCGGGCTGTTCCCGATCATTTCGGACGCGAGGCCAAGATCGGCGCGCAAGGTTCGCGTTTCGCGCTTGGCTTGTCTCAACTCCAGCGCCGACGCGAGCGCGAGGAGGACGCCCTCTGGCGTCAGCGGTTTCTCGAGAAAGGTGAAGGCGCCCAGCTTCGTGGCGCGAACGGCGTCGCTCAGACCGGCACGACCGCTCATCATCACGACCGGCACGTCGGGCACACGCTCACGGAGCGCCGTGAGAACACCCATGCCGTCGAGCTCTCCAGGCATCATCAGGTCAACGAGGGCGAGGTCGGGCTCGGACTCGACCGCGAGCGCGACACCGCGTGCTCCGTCCGGAGCCTCGCGGACCTCGTACCCCTCGGAGGCCAGTAACGCGCCGACCATCCGGCGGATGTTGGGTTCGTCGTCGACGATGAGAACCGATGGCATGCGGCCGGCCAGTCGTCAGGCGGTTGCGGGTCGCCGGAGATCGCGGCCCGGCAAACCTAACGAGCCTCCCGGGCACGCGACAGCGGGGCCGCGCCGCGGTCACCGGCGCGCTCGGCGAGCGCCGCGGATGGGTCAGGCTGCGGGAGCCCGCGAAGCTCGGAGATGACCTTCGTCGTAAAGCGCTGTCCCTCCGAGATCCGCTCGACCTCGACCGCGATTGCGTCGACGGCCTGCTCGATTCGCTCGAGACGATCGCGCGTCTCGGCGTCGGCGCCGGGAATTGCCGCGTTGCGTCTGTCCATGCGGCGCGTGAAGGCCCTGACGAGCGGAACTCCGATGGCGATCACCGCGCACATCACGAAGAAAGCGATGGAGATGACGACCACACCGTCCGGGATTTGGGGGCCGATCGGAGGAAGCGGTGGGAACGCAACGGCCTGGCCTTCGCGCGCGTTGCGGGCCAATTCGGCCTGCATCTGTCGCACGGCCTGTTGGGCTTCGCGCTGTGCTTGCTGGGCTTCGCGTTGTGCGTCCTGCTGCGCCTGTTGTGCCTCGCGCTGGGCCTGTTGCACCTCTCGCTGCGCTTGCTGAAGCTCGCGCTGGGCTTGTTGCTGTGCCTGTTGCGCCTGTTGTGCGGCCTCTCGCTGAGCGGCCTGCACATCCTGCGCGCGCGCGCTCGGCAGTTTGGCGGCGCCGTCGCTCATATGCATGATCGTTTCCTCGCTGCCTTACGAGTTGTCGTCGCCGCGAAGCGGTAGCGCCACGCGCTCCGGCGCCCGGTCCGACATGATTCGCGTCACGAATCGCTGGCCTTCCGCAATCCGTTCCACCTGGATCGACATGGCGTCGATCGCCTGCTCGATGCGGTCGAGGCGAGCGGCGGTATCGGTGGGCATTGACGGGTCCGCGGACTTTCGGTCCCACCGCCGTACGATACCGCGCACCAGCGGAATGCCGATCGCCATGATGACCACGCTCACGAAGAACGCGATCGGAACGATAATGTCTTCATCCCACACGGGTGCGGCCCTCAGTCGGTGGTTCGCGCGAGCGCGCCTTCGGGACGCGCCACGTCGGCGCGCGAGGCGAGCAGCTTTGACGTGAAGCGCTGTCCTTCGGCGATGCGCTCGACCTCGACGGCAATTGCGTCGATCGCCTGTTCCATCCGCTCGAGCCGTGCGCCGACGTCGTTAGGCAGCGCCGCCGGCGGCCAGGCCCCGCGAACGCCGCCCTCGATGCGCCGCGCGATGGCGCGCGCAATCGGGACGCCGATCGCCGTGATGGGAATCATCGTGAAGAGCACGATCGGAATCAGCTCACCGGGAATCCGCACTGACGGCCTCCGTTGCGTCGATGCCCGATGTGGGCAATGTGAATCGAATCTCGGTGCCGTCGCCGACCACGCTGGTCGCATGCACGGTACCGTGGTGAGCGAGAATGGCCTGGCGCGCGATGGCGAGACCAAGCCCCGTCCCGCCCGGCTTGTGGGTGACATACGGCTCCCAGATCCGCGCCAGCTTGTCCGGCGCTATCCCACACCCGGAATCCCGAACGGCGATGATGATACCGTCGTCCCCGTTGTTGCGCTCGCGCGCGACGGTAACACCGATCCGGGCCGGCCGACTCGCACCGGACTCGCGCCCGATGCGACACGCGTCCACCGCGTTCAGCAGCACGTTCGACAGCGCGCGCGCCAGTGCGTCATGGTGGCCGCGGATCATCGGCACGTCGCCATCAATGCGGACCTGAGCCTCGACGTCCGGAGGCACCGACGCCCGCGTGGTGTAGCGCACTAGCTCGGCGACGTCGATGTCCGCCGCCGGCCCTTCGGGCAATCGACCGAACTGTGAGAAGCTCCGGGCCATCTCCTCGAGTCGCTGCGATTCCGCATCCAGGACCTCGACGGCGTCGGCGAGCGATGGCGGCGCTTCGCGATGGAGGCGCGCAACCGCAAATCGAATGGGGGTGAGAGGATTCTTCAGCTCGTGCGCCACTTGTCTCGCCGATTCACGGAATGCGCGGAGTCGCTCTGCTTCGATCTCCCGCGAGCGCGCATCGCGCAACTCACGGGCAACGGACCGCATGCGGGACCGCAACACTGCAAACTCGGGCGCGCCCTTGCGAGGCGGGCCCTCCGGTAACTCCTGTCCACGTCCCAGCCGATCCGTCCAACCGACCAACTCATCGATCGGCCGACTGAGCTGTCGGCTCAAGTGCCCGGCAACGCGTGAGGACACGACGACGAGAACACCGAGCGCAAGCACCGCGACCACCGCAATGATCGGCACTGCCCGATGCGCAATGAATCCGAATCGCCGAGCCTGCGTGAGGGACTCCTGCAGCTCGATCTCATGGGCCCGTAGCGCCGCTCTGTCCGCCGGCGAAAGCGGCGCCTGTTGAGCGGCCGCGATCGCCCGTCCGCCAGTTGCAGCCGCGCGTTCCCACGCCGAGCTCCCACTGACCAACGCCAAACTCCTCGCGAAAGTACCCGCCCACACGAGCGTGAGCAGCAACGAGGGCAGCGTCGCGAAGAGCGTGAGAATCAGAAACAAGCGCGTCCGGAAGCCGACTGGACTCACTCGGGCTCCTTACGGCAGGCCTAAGAAGGTGGTTTCGTAGAAAGAAGATACGCTGCGTCGCGAGCGCCCGGGGAGAAGCGCCGCGCGGAGCAGCTCCGGTTTACCCATGCCTGCTACCCGATGAAGTTCCACACCAGCTACCTCAGCTTCAACACGAAGCGCCGCCAGGAGATTATCGACATCACCGACGAGGTCGAAAAGTGTCGAGCGGCCGCCGGGATCCAGGAGGGCATGGTCCTCGTGTCGGCGATGCATATCTCCGCTTCGGTTTTCGTGAACGATCACGAGTCCGGCCTCTGGCAGGACATCCTGGACTGGCTCGAGAAGAGAATTGCCCCGTGGTCGCCCGACGCGTACCGACACAACAGCGGGACCGGTGAAGACAACGCCGCCGCGCATCTGCGCTCGCTCACGGTGGGACACGAGGTGATCGTCCCGGTCACGAACGGAAAGCTCGACTTTGGGCCGTGGCAGCGGGTGTTCTATGGAGAATGGGACGGCCAACGGTCCAAGCGGGTCCTCATCAAGGCTATGGGAGAGTGAGGGAACCAGGAAACGGGAACCGGAACCGTGCCTCCGAAGGGAGCTTCTGGTCCCAGTTCCCGGTTCCCTGTTTTCCTAGGACTCAGTCTTTGTTAGCTTTAGCGCGTTCCGCCGGCGGTGTGGGCATCGCCGGTGAGGAGGGATACGTGTGGATCGTGGGTGACCGTCGCGAAACGATCCTGTGTGGTGGATTTGAGATCCACCCACGCGAAGGGAGAACCAGCTCCACGCGTATCCGGCAAGTGGACGATGTCCGCGTGATCGGTGTTCCCCGGGAGGGTCCTGGGTGAGCTGGTGTGCGCGCGCGTCGTGCCAGTCACGATCTCGTGCGTTTCCTCGGGCGTGCCCTGACCTTGGGGACCGCAGGTGAAACGGCGAGAGCTCGAGCGCATGGTGGTGCTCGGGCACACCATCATCATAGGAAGTACATGAACTCACGTCCCACGCGGCCGCCGCGCCCTCCCGTTGCACCGATTCATCGGGGGCCCCAGGCGATGCCCGCTGTCAGCGGCCCGATTCACACGCATGCGCCTAACGCCGCTCTCCTCATCGACTTCGACAACGTCACGATGGGGATCCGCTCCGACCTGCAGCAGGAGCTTCGCCACCTCCTCGGTTCCGAGATCATCAAGGGGAAGGTCGCCGTCCAGCGTGCCTACGCCGACTGGCGTCGCTATCCGCAGTACATCGTGCCGCTCGCCGAGTCGTCCATCGACATGATCATGGCGCCGGCCTACGGCTCGTCGAAGAAGAACGCGACTGACATCCGGCTCTCGGTCGACGCGATGGAGCTCGTGTTCACCCGGCCCGAGATCGGGACGTACATCCTTCTCTCCGGCGACTCCGACTTCGCGAGCCTCGTCACGAAGCTCAAGGAGTACGGCAAGTACGTGATCGGCGTCGGCATTCGCGAGTCATCGAGCGACCTGCTCGTGATGAACTGCGACGAGTACTACAGCTACAACGCCCTCGCGGGCCTCGTGAAGGCCGGTGACGAGGAAGTCGTCAAATACGACCCGTGGGAGCTCGTCAGCGAGGCGATCAAGCGAATGTCGCAGAACGGCGACGTCATGCGATCCGATCGCCTGAAGCAGGTCATGCAGGAGATCGACAACTCGTTCGACGAGAAGAACCTCGGCATCTCGAAGTTCTCGCGCTTCTGCCTCGAGGCCTCGCAGCGCGGCCTGATCTCCGTCAACAAGCTGGAAAACGGACAGCTGGAGGTTGGGCTGCCGCGGGAGAGCATTCCGCCCATTCCGCCCGGTGAGACACCCGCGGCCAAGCCGTCGGTTGCGGCCGCGGACGACAACGGCGAGCGTGAGCCGCGGGCCGAGAACGGCCGGCGCGAGGGTCGTGAAGGCCAGGAGGATCGTGGACGTGACGAGCGGGGACGCCGGGGACGTCGGGGCCGAGGCCGCGGACGTGAGCGGGAAGACCGTGGACCGCGGACCGACACCCACCGGGCGGCAGGCGCAGCGCCAGAAGCTGGCGAAGCCGCGACCGCGACGCCGCCCCACGGAGACCAGCTGGTTCATCCGCCGGCCGCACCGGTTTCCCCGAGTGGCACGGCGTCGGAGCCGGAGGCAAGCGGCGACGCGATCGGCTCGAGCGGCGAGCGCCTAACGCGTCAGGAGGCGTTCACGCTGGTTGGCCGCGCCGTGGCTGTGCTGACGTCGGGCGATCGCGCGGTGCCGGCGAGTCGCGTGCGCGAACAGGCGTTCGAGCTGCTCGGTCGCGACAGCGAGAGCCTGAGCGAACGCAACTTCATCCGGATCCTCAAGGACGCGCACGACGGCGAGGTCATCGATCTCCGCCGGCGTGGGGACGACTACGAGGTCGCGGTGGCCGCACAGGTGGCGCCGGTGTCGGAGCAGTTGAATCGCGCCGCCGCGGCGACGACGTCCGCGCCGAAGTCGGCCGCGGCACCGCCGGTGCCGCGCGGCATGGGCCCACGAGGCGCCGGGAGTCGCGGGCGCGGGGCGAGCGGTCGTATCGGGGACCTGCCGACGGATCTGCTGTTGTTAGGCGTCGTGGAGGAGTCGCTCCCGCCGGCTGCCGCGCCAACCACGATTACCGCGTCGCTGGACCCGGCGTCGCATCGCGCCGATGAGAACACCCAGGCGCCGGTGGAGATCATCGAGGCGCCCGCGCCGAAGGGTGGTCGTGGCCGGAAGAAGGCGCCGGCGAAGAAAGCGGCTGGTAAAACGTCACGAGGAGCGCCGCGCGCCGCTGTGTCAGAGAGCGCCGCGCCCGCAGCCAAGCCTCGGCGCCCGCGCGCGAAGAAGACCGCTGCGGCAACGGAGGGGTAGTCGCCACCCGGTGGGACGGTCGCTGTCTGCATCGTTTTACGATCGTCCCACCGAGTTGGTCGCCCGGGACCTGCTGGGCGCGGTCCTCGAGCATACATCGCCCGAGGGCGTCGCGTCCGGTCGAATCGTCGAGACCGAGGCCTATCTCGGTCCGCATGATCCGGCGTGCCACGCCGTGGTCGGACGAACGGACCGGACCTGGCACCTGCACGGCCCACCGGGCATCGCGTACGTGTACTTCATCTACGGGGCGCACTGGTGCTTCAACGCGGTCACCCGCGAGGAGGGGCATGGCAGCGCGGTCCTCGTTCGCGCGCTCGAGCCGGTAGGCGGCATCGACCTCATGCGGCGACGGCGTGCGAAGGTCCGGCGGGTCGTCGACCTGACCAACGGCCCGGGCAAGCTCTGTCAGGCGTTAGGCATCGACGGGAGCCTGGACGGGGCGCGTCTCGATCGAGGCCCGTTGCGGATCCTCGGCGGCGACCCGGTAGCGGATGCCGACATCGAGGTGACGGCCCGCGTCGGTATCACCAAAGCCGCTGACTGGCCGCTGCGATGGGTCGTGCGAGGGAATCCGTATGTCTCGTTAGGCCGTCCGGGTCTCGTGAAGTCACGCCGGCGTACTCGCCGGTAGATGCAGAGAGGGCCGCGCGTACCGCGCGGCCCTCTCTGCTTTCGATCCCCGACTTGTCCCGAGCGTCAGCGCGGGATCGCCCCTCCCGACGCTTAGTGGAGCTTCTCGATCGCGTCGGTGAGGTTGTAGCGCAGGCCCGCCTCGATCATGTACGTCGTCGACTTGCCGTTGATGAGGAAGCGGTTCTTCGTTGGCATCGCAGTCGCCTGGACGAACAGCGCCGAGCGATTGAAGTCGTACTGGCTGCCGAGTGTGAACACGGGCGTCGTCCGGCTACTTGCGTCGTTCACCATATTGAGCACCGTGTCCTGCGAGGCCGGGCTCACGAACGTGCCTTCGGGTTGCGCGTCACGAATCGAGATCAGGGCAAACCCGAGGCCCGCATACGGGCGGAACGAGCCATACTGCTTCGGGAACGCGAACAGCTGTGCGTTGTAGCGACGAGAATCCTTGACGTCGACGATCCGGGCCGACCCGACGCTGGACGGATCGTACACCGCGCCCTGCGTCTCGAAGAAGGCCTGCTCGACCGACACGTACATCGCGACGCGCGAGTGCGTGATCATCCATTCGCCGCCGACCGTTGGCGCGTTGATGTTTTCGGCGACGGCTCCGAACATGGAAACGCCTCCCTTGGCGCCCCAATACCATGAGTCGGTAAAGGAACGAAGCTTTTGGGGGGCAGCCTGCGCGGCGGCCAGGGCCGGGAGCAGAGCGGCACAGGCCAGTCCTGCAGTCAACGTCCGAATCGATCGCATAGCTCAGCCTCAGATGACGCGCGTGGAAGTCAGCGCCCGATAGGTGGCGCGGAGTGCCGGGGATCACATATGCGCGGACCATGCGGTCGGCGCCGACACGCGAATTCATGTCAGAGACGAGAACGGCGTCGCTCGCGTCACGCGTCGAACGATGTGATGTACGATACACGCGAATCGTTAGGAATGCCGCATCACTCCGTTGCGGGAGCAAGCGTTTCCTTGGAACCGCAAGGAAGAGAATGCCTCGTGGGCGACCGAAATTGCCCGTTAGGCAGTATCCGGCAGCGACGCCATGTTTCGCTAGACGATGCCCAGCTTCCGGCCGACTTTCTTGAACGCCTCGACCGCCTCGTCGAGATCCGCCTTCGTGTGGGCCGCCGATAGCTGGCACCGCACGCGGGCCTGGCCCTGAGGCACCACCGGGTACCCGAAGCCCGTCACGAACACGTGCTCGTCGAGCAGCATGTTGCTCATCTGAATCGCCAGCGCCGTCTCCCCAACGATGATCGGCACGATCGGCGTCTCCCCCGCCAGCGGCTTGAACCCCGCCTCCGTGATCGCGTCACGGAAATACCGCGTGTTCTCGCGAAGAATCGCCACGCGGCCCGGATGCTTCTCGACGAACTCGATCGCGGCGAGCGCGCTGCACGCGACGGTGGGCGGTAGCGCGTTCGAGAACAGTTGCGGGCGCGACCGCTGCGTCAGCATGTCGCAAACGCTCGCTGATCCCGCCACGAACCCACCGGCCGCGCCCCCCAACGCCTTGCCCAGCGTCGACGTGATGATATCGACCTCGCCCAGCAACCCGAAATGCTCCGCCGTCCCCCGACCAGTCTCGCCGAGCACGCCGGTAGCGTGCGAATCGTCGACCGCGAGTACGGCGTTGTAGCGCCGCGCAATCTCGATGAGGTCGGGAAGCTTCGCGATGGCACCTTCCATGGAGAAGATGCCGTCCGTCCAGATGAGGCGACGCTTCGCACCGTTCGCCTGCTCGAGCTTGGCCACGAGATCATCGAGGTCGCCGTGCTTGTACACGGCGCTCGTGCACTTCACGATCGCCTTGGCCAGTCGGATCGAGTCGATGATCGACGCATGGTTGAGCGCGTCCGAGACGACGAAGTCGCCCTCCTCCAGCACCGTCGCCGTCAGCGCCTCGTTTGCGTTCCACGCGGCGACGAACGAGAGCGACGACTCCGTGCCCACGAACCGCGCGATCGCTTCCTCCAGATCGCGATGGATCGTGAACGTCCCGCAGATGAAACGGACGCTCGCCGTGCCGGCGCCAAACCGCCGAAGCCCGCGAATGCCCGCGTCGATCACGCTGGGCTCATCCGACAGCCCGAGATAGTTGTTGGACGACAGGATCAGGACCTCGCCGCGCCCCTCCATCTGCACGCGGGCGGATTGCGGCGAGTCGAGGTAGTTGAGCTGCTTGTAGACACGATCGGTCTTGAGCTGCTCGATTCTGGAGTCGAGCTCGGAGGCGAATGCGGTGTTGAGCGACATGAGAGAATTCCGGGGTCGGTCGCGCGAGCCGCGTTAGGCGATCTCGAAGATCACCTTGCCGGCTTCGCCCGACTTGATGACGTGCATGGCCTCATCGGCCTGTTCGAGCGGAAAGCGATGCGTGATGACGGGAGTCGGGTCGAACTCCCCCGACCGGAGGAACCGCGTCATCTGGTGCCACGTGTCGTACATGCGCCTGCCGACGACGCCGTAGATCGTGATCCCTTTGAAAATGACTTCCGTGGCGAAGTTCACCTCCATCGGCTTCGCCGGGATGCCGAGCATCTGCACTCGGCCCCCGACACGGACCAGCGCGAACGCCTGGTGAATCGCGGAGGGGACGCCTGACATCTCGAGCACAACGTCGACGCCGAGACCGTCCGTCACCGCCTTCACCGCCGCTTCGGCGTCGCCGGGATGCACGACGTCGTGCGCGCCCATCCGCCGCGCCAGCTCCAGGCGGCGATCGTTCACATCGGACGCGATGATGCGGGACGCGCCGGCCGCCTTGCAGATCCCAACGGCGAAGATGCCGATCGGTCCGCACCCGGTGACGAGCACCGTCGAGCCCGGGATGTCTGCCGTCAGCGCGGTGTGGAACGCGTTCCCCATGGGGTCGTGAATGCCGCCGATGTCGTACGACACGTTGTCATCGAGATGCCAGACATTCGTGGCGGGCATCGCGATGTACTCGGCGAAGCATCCGTCACGATCCACGCCAATGATCCGCGTGAATGGACAGACGTGGGCGTTGCCGGTACGGCAGAGCAGGCAACGCCCATCGACGATGTGCCCCTCCGCGGTCACGCGGTCGCCTTCGCGAACATCCGTCACGAGCTTGCCGACCTCCACGACGTCACCGGCAAACTCATGACCAACGACGATCGGCGGCTTCACGCGCCCGCGAGCCCAATCGTCCCATTCATAGATGTGAACATCGGTGCCGCACACGCCGGCGCGTCGCACCTTGATCAATACCTCGTCGTCGCGAATTGTGGGGACCGGAACGTTCTTGAGCACGAAGCCGGGACCGGCGGCCTCCTTCACGAGCGCTTTCATCGAGTACGGACTATTGAGAGGGGAAGGGAGGGAGATACAGAACGCCGAATGACGAAGCGCGAGACTGACGGACGGCTCACGCGATTCGTCAGCTTCGGCGTCGACGCGAAAAGTTGGCGGGTTCCGTGCAGTGAGGGAAGCCGCGCAGCGCGTCACGTGATCGTTTGGATCTGGCCGCCGTCGACTTGAATCGCCGTTCCGGTCACGAAGCTCGCTCGGTCCGAAGCGAGGAACGCGACGACTGCGGCCATCTCGCCCGGGTCTCCCGAGCGTCCGACCGGAATCCCGTTCGCTCGTGTCGCGAGCAGTTCCTCGATGGGTCGATGCTCGCGTTCCGCGCGCATGCGCGCCAACTCGAGTGCGCGCGCCGTATCGAAATGCCCGGGCAGTACTGTATTCACGAGCACGTTGTCGCGAGCACACTCGTTCGCGAGCGTTTTCGCGAAGCCGAGGAGTCCGGCGCGCGCGGTGTTCGACAGAATGAGCCCGGGCACCGGCTGCTTTGCGGCCATCGACGTGAGGAAGATGACGCGTCCCCACTTCCGTGCTCGCATGCCGGGCACGCAGGCACGTGCGAGGCGGATCGAGCTCAACAAGTTCAGCTGAAGCGCCGCGACGTACTGCTCGTCGCTCGTCGAGTTGAACAGCGTGGAAGGAGGACCGCCCGCGTTCGCAACGAGGATATCGATCGGTCCAAGCGACTCCTCCGCTAATCGCGCGACGCGCTCGGCTTCACCTTCCTTCGAGACATCACCGGGGATCGGTAGCACGCGTGTCCGCGCGACTTTGAGTATCTCGGATGCTGCCGCGTCGAGCTCGGGCTTGCGACGCGCGACGATGGCGACGCTCGCGCCCTCGCACGCGAGCTCGCGCGCGATGGCGAGCCCGAGCCCCGATGACGCACCCGTCACGAGTGCGACCTTGTCAGCGATTTTCAGATCCATGCGCTCGTGTGGTGACCGCGGTTTCGTCGGGGTGATCGATGACCGGCGACAGCTTGACTGCGCACACCTTGAACTCGGGAATGCCAGCGTACGGATCAAGCGCGGGGTTCGTGAGCAGGTTTGCAGCGGCCTCACGGTAGTGCATCGGAACGAACACCTGATGTCGGGCCACTCGTCCCGAGATTCGAGCTGCGATCGTGATGCGCCCGCGGCGTGAGCTGATCGCGATCGTATCGCCGTCCTTCACCCCAAGCGCTATCGCATCGGCCGGGTTGAGCTCCACCGTAGGCGTAGACTCTCGCGCATCGAGCGCGAACGAACGACGCGTCATCGTCCCCGTGTGCCAGTGATACATCTGGCGACCCGTGTTGAGTATGAACGGGTACTCGTCGTCAGGCAGCTCGGCGGGAGGCAGGAACTCAACGGCGTGAAAGATCGCCTTGCCATCGGTGGTTGGGAACCGATCGTCGAAGAGAAACGCGGTGCCCGGATGGTTCGCATCGAGCACCGGATACTGCAGCCCCGGACCGCCGTCGAGCCGTGCGTGCGAAACGCCACGCCATGAGGGCGTGACGCGCGCGATCTCGTCCATGACCTCCGCGGCATTCTTGAAGTTCGTGGGCAACCCGATGCGGTTCGATAGCTCGATGATGATGTCGAGATCGCCTCGCGCCTCACCCGGCGGATTCACCGCCTTCTTCGCGAGCTGAATGCGTCGCTCCGTGTTGACGTAGGTCCCCTCCTTCTCGGCGAATGAAGCGCCGGGGAGGACGACGTCCGCATAACGCGCGGTCTCGGTGAGAAAGAGATCCTGCACCGCGAGAAACTCGAGCTCTCGGAACCACGCTTCGGCGTGCGAGACGTCAGGGTCCGAGATGATGGGATTCTCTCCCATGATGTACATCCCGTGCACCGGACTCCCTTCCTTGGCGATCTGCGTGACCTTGAGTCCCTCGGCGAGCGGTATGCGCTCGTCAGGCACTCCCCACGCGTTCGCGTAGATGTGTCGATTCGCCGGGTCCGTAACGCTCCGATAATCCGTATAGGACATTGGGATCGCGCCGACATCGCTCGCCCCCTGCACGTTGTTCTGGCCGCGAATCGGAATCATGGCGGCGCCCCATCGGCCGATCGATCCGGTGACGAGAATGAGGTTGAGCAGCGCGGTGACGGTGTCCGTTCCGGTTCTGTGCTGCGTGAGCCCCATAGCCCAGAGCGTCGACGACCGCGGGCCTCGCGCGTAGAGCTCTGCGGCCTGACGAATCAAGCTCGCACTGACGCCTGAGATCGTTTCGGCTCGCTCGGGCGTGTAGGGCGCGACAGCGGCTCGAACCTTCTCGAAATCGTGCGTGCGATTCGCAATGAACTCTCGATTCTCGAGCCCGAGCTCGATGATGTGGTGCAGCATGCCGTTCATCAGGGCGACGTCTGTCCCCGGCAGTGGCTGCAAGTGGATGTGAGCGCGTGAGGCGAGCTCGATGCGCCGAGGATCGCACACGATCAGCGTCGCGCCACGCTTCACGGCCCGCTTGATCGCCGCGCCAAAGACCGGATGCGATTCCGTCGTGTTCGCGCCGAGCACGAAGATGACGTCCGTTTCGTGCTCGATCTCCCGCATGGACCCGGATGCGGCGCTGGTCGACATCGCGCGCTGCATGGCGCTTACCGACGACGAGTGGCAAAGGCGCGTACAGTGATCGACGTTGTTCGTGCCGATGCCGCCGCGGAACATCCGCTGAAGGAGATAGTTCTCCTCGTTCGAGCATTTTGCCGATTGAAAGACCGCGAGCGCGTTGGGACCCTGCGAGTCGCGAAGGCGCTTGAGCTCCTGCGCGGTGAGCTCGAGCGCTTCATCCCACGTCGCCTCACGGAACGGTGAGTACCATTCCGGCGGCGTGGCCGCGCGATCGCGAGGATCGCCGAGCGGCGATGGTCCAGTCGGTGCCGTGCGCAGCGGGTTCGTCTTCGGTCTTCGCTTCGACGTTTTGGCCTCATCCTTCATTTCGAGCCACGGGCCGCCGCGGCGCGGCCACGGCGTTCCGTCGTCGCGACGCGCGGCTTCGGCGGCGTCGTATCCCCACGTGCCGTTCACCTTCTTCCATCCGCGACGGATGAGTGGCTTGGTCAGACGATCACGATGCTGCGCGAAGTCGTAGCCGAATCGTCCCTTCACGCACGTCGAGCCAAGATTCGGCGTGTCCTCTTCGATCCACGGGCTCTTCACGTGAATGACTTGTTCGTCCTTTACCTCGAGATCGATCTGACATCCCACGCCGCAGTACGGGCACACACTGCGCACGGTGCGATCGAGCACAGGCAGCCGCGTTGAGACCTCGCGGACCATGTGTCCGTTGCTGTTCGACGAGCGGGAATTGTCGCCCGCGTTGGCAACTTCCGTCGTGGCGTGCTGTCCGTTGCCGGTTGCCTGCGCAGCCCCGTTGCCGTTATGGCTGCTATTCTCGCCGTTCCCGTTGGACGTGTCCGCGTGAGGGCGCGCGATCGCGAGAATATCGTGAATCGCGCCGGTGGGGCACACGCGGACACATTCGCCGCACCACGTGCACCCCGCGTGTTCCGGATTGCCATCGGCACCGACGATGATCTGCGTGTGATCGCCGCGATGGGCGACGTCGAGCACGCCGACGACCTGGATGTCCTCGCACGCGCGAACACATCGCGTGCAAAGGATGCACGTCGACATGTCGTGCTGGATGATCGGATCGCCATCCCGTTCATCGCCCGCGCGAAGCGGTAGCCCTGCGCGACGCGTGGTCGGGACATCATAGCGATGTACGAGTGACTCGAACTCGTTGCGAGCGTGCGAGTGCGGGATGTCTTCCGCTGGATAACGCTCGAGCAGCATCGACAATACACCGCGCCGATTCTTTACTGCGTCATCGGATTCGGTGGTGACGCGCATGCCATCGGCAGCAGCGGTCGCGCACGCGGCGATCAGCTTCGGCGCGCCTTCCACCTGCACGAGGCAGATTCGACAGTTGCCGACGACCGGGAGCTTCGGATACCAGCACAACGTCGGCACATCGATCGAGAGCGCGCGTGCGGCGTCGAGGATCGTCGATCCCGCCGGTACCGTGACAGAGCGGCCGTCGATCGTAAGTGTTGGCATAAAGACGGACTCGTCGTGAAATCAAGCAGTGTCTTCTGAGTATATACGTCGTGCACATGCCTGGCGATGGAACAACTGGGAACCCATTCGAGCTCGCGTCAGGCACGCACAACTATTGCATCCACTTTTTCATCGGTCTATATTCGCGAACAGTTCCTTTCTGCGTGTAAGCGCGAGGATACTGCGTGGCGACATCGCGACGAGACTTTCTCAAGACGGCTTCAGCGGCAGCAGCGACGATCGGCGTGAACGCCAGCGTCGGTTCTCAGCAGCCCCCCGCGAGTCTCCTTCGTCTCGATAACACTCCTCGACCCGCCACTCCCTCCACAACTGAAGAGTCGTATCGCGAGCTCGCAATGCTCGCGCTCGACGCCGCGCGCAGTGCCGGCGCGCAGTACGCAGACGTGCGCATCAGTCGCAATCGCGTGCAGTCGATCAGTACGCGAGAACGTCGCGTGCAAGGCCTCTCCGACAATGAGACCTTTGGGTTCGGCGTTCGGACGCTCGTCGGTGGTGCGTGGGGATTCGCTGCGTCGAGCGACCTCACGCGCGATGAAGTACCGCGCGTCGCGCGCCAGGCGGCGGCGCAAGCGAAGGCAAATCAAGCCGCGCTGGTGAAGCCGGTGGTGTTGGCGCCCGCACCCGTCACGAAAGACGGGATGTGGCGCAGCCCCGTGAAGACCGATCCATTCGACGTTCCGATTGAAGACAAGGTCGCGCTGCTTCTCGCGGCGAACGAAGCCGCGCTGAAAGTGCAGGGATCGCGCTTCGTGAATTCCGCGATGTTCTTCCTGCGCGAAGAGAAGACCTACGCGAACAGCGAAGGCTCGTTCACTGTTCAGACCATCTACCGCGCGTCCCCCACGATGACGGTGACCGCGGTGTCGCAGGATTTCTCCGACTTCCAGTCGCGCCAGTCCACCGACATCGCGCCAATGGGGCGTGGCTATGAGCATGTGCTCGACGCCAAGCTCGTCGAGAATGCGCCGCGATGGGCGGAAGAAGCCGTGCAGAAGCTCTCCGCCAAGCCGGTCGATGTCGGGCGCTACGACCTCGTGCTCCACCCGACACACCTTGGTCTCACGATTCACGAGTCGATCGCGCATCCGACCGAGTTGGATCGCGTGTACGGCTACGAGGCCAATTACGCCGGCACCAGCTTCGTCTCGCCTCCGGAAGAGAAGCTCGGAAAATTTCGCTACGGCCCCGAGATCATGAACATCCAGGGCGATCGGATGCAGGATGGATCGCTCGGTGCCGTCGGATGGGACGACGAAGGCGTGCAGCCGGAGACGTTTCTCATCATCAAGAACGGCATCGTCAACGACTACCAGACGACGCGCGAGCAGGCGAACTGGCTCGACTGGTGGTACAAGAAGCAGGGCAAGCCGACCCGATCGCACGGCTGTTCGTACGCCCAGTCATGGGCCGACGTGCAGTTCCAGCGCATGCCCAACGTGTCGCTGCTCCCGGGCGAAAAGAATCTCAAATGGGATGACCTCATCGCCGCTACCGATCGCGGCATCGCGATCATCGGCGATGGATCATTCTCCATCGACCAGCAACGCTACAACGCGCAGTTCGGTGGCCAACTCTTCTACGAGATCAAAGGCGGGAAGATCACCGGCATGCTCAAGGACGTCGCGTACCAGATGCGAACCCCCGAGTTCTGGAACGCGATGGACATGATCGGCGGCAAGGATAGCTACTGGTTGTGGGGGGCGTTCGGCGACGCGAAGGGTCAACCGACGCAGGCGAACGCGGTCTCGCATGGATGCCCACCGACTCGGCATCGCGGGATCAATGTCATCAACACGGGACGGAAGGCGTGAGTACTCCGCGCTCACTCTTGACGGCGACCCGCACGATGGGCCGCGAGGAGTGCGAAGCACTCGCCAAGCGCGCGCTGTCGTTTGCCACCGCCGATGAGACACGCATCACCATCAACAGTGGTGGACGCGGCAACACACGCTTTGCGGTCAACCAGATCTCGACCGGTGGCGACAACTACGACGCCACGGTCGCCGTGCGCAGCACAATCGGCAAGCGTAATGCGGTCGTGAACACGAACAAGTTGGACGACGCGAGCCTCAAGGCCGCCGTTCAGCTCGCGGAGAAGCTGGCGAGGCTATCACCCGAAGATCCCGAGGCGATGCCCGAGCTCGGCCCGCAGACGTACGTCGAAGGGAAAGGCTGGAGCGAAGCCACCGCGTCACTCGATCCCAGTGCGCGTGCGAACGCCGCGCGTGCGATCACCGAACCGTCCCGCGCCGCTGGACTCATCTCCACGGGCTATCTCGAAACGCAAGCTGGCGCCATCGCGATCGCGAACTCGAAGGGCCTCTTCGCGTACAACAAGCAGACCGCGCTCTCACTCACGACCACCGTTCGCACCGAAGACGGAACAGGGTCCGGGTGGGCCGGCGCCACGAGTCACGACTTCGGCAAACTCGATCCGAAGGATCTTGGCGAACGCGCCATCGACAAGGCGAAGCGCTCCGTCAATCCGGTCGCCATCGAGCCTGGCCGTTATACGACCATTCTCGAGCCGACTGCCGTTGGGAATCTGATTCAGTTCATCACGAACGCGATGAACGCCCGCAACGCAGATGAAGGGCGATCGTTCTTCTCGAAGCCGGGCGGCGGGAACAAGATCGGCATGAAAGTCGTCGACGAGAGGATCACCATCTCGTCCGATCCTCTCGATCCCGAGGCGTACGCGAACACCTTCTCCAACGACGGCCAACCGATCACGAAGACGGAGTGGATCGAGAACGGCGTCGTCAAGAATCTCCCGTACGACCGCTACTGGGCACAGAAGCAGGGCAAGACACCGATGCCCACGAGCGGCACCGTGCGGATGTCGGGAGGTACGGCGACGCTCGACGAGCTCGTTGCATCAACCGATCGCGGCGTGCTCGTCACGCGCTTCTGGTATCTCCGTCCGGTCGATCCCCGCACGCTTCTCTATACGGGACTCACGCGCGACGGCACGTTCCTCATCGAGGGCGGCAAGATCACGAAGGCCATCAAGAACTTTCGCTTCAACGACTCGCCGATCTTCATGCTGAATAACCTCGACGCACTCGGTCGTCCCGTACGCGTGAGCGCGAGTGAAGCCGGTGGACCTGGTCTCGCGATCGTGGTCCCACCGATCAAGGTTCGCGACTTCAACTTCACGAGCTTGAGCGATGCCGTCTAACGATTGACCCGCGCGCCTTGCGGTTTTTTTTCAGGATCGTATTAGCTTCAACACGTAACAAAAGAACAAAGTCGATCGTCCGATAACGAAACACGAAAAACAGAACCGCAAGCACTACGCAGAGCATTCATGCGCGCTGTACGAGCGCATAACGAATCGACTGTGAGCCTCGGTTCGCAGTCGTTCGCCCGTCGATCCACCGGGGGATCGCACGGGTGTTCCACTCCAGTACTGGAGATCGTACCATGGCCATGAAAAAGAAAGGCGGCGCCAAGAAATCCGCGAAGAAGAAGGGCGGAGCGAAGAAGAAAGCCGCCAAGAAGAAGTAGCTTGCAGGGTAGTGTTACAAAGAAGCCGGCCACTGGCCGGCTTCTTTGTTTCTCCGTGCTTTGTCTTCCTTACCGCGCGTAGCGCGCGGACGCGAGCTCGATGATCTGCGCGATCAGTGCGTCGTAGCTCAAGCCATCGCGCTCGGCCGCCCGCGCGAATTCGCTTTTTGCCTCGAGGTAGCAGTTTGGATTGACCTCGATGACATACACCTCGCCTGCCTCGGTGACGCGCATGTCGACCCGGGCGTAATCGCGAAGACGAAGCGCGTGAAACGCCTCCACCGCGACCTTCTGCATCGTCTCGCGCCACTCGTCAGGCAAGTCGTCGGGAAAGACTGACTCCGTTCCCTCGAACTCCGCCCCCTTCGCGTCACCCGCGTCGCCCCACTTCGCCGCCCAGCTGGCGATGCGTGGTCGGTCCGAGGGAAATCGGGAAAAATCCAGCTCGATCACCGGAAGGGCGCGCGCATTCGCGTTGCCCAGCACGCCCACGTAGAACTCGCGACCTTCCACGTACTGTTCCGCCAGCGCCGGCTGCTGGTACTCGCTCTGGAGGTCGGCGATCCGTTCGAGCAGTTCCTTCACGTCGTGCACGATCGACTTCTGCGTGATCCCGAGCGACGCGTCTTCCTGCGGCGGCTTGACGATGAGCGGGAAATTCACGTCGCCGGCCCAGTCGACCATGCCGCGATACACCGTCACGAACTGCGGTGTCTTGATGCCATGAAACAGCAGCACTTTCTTGCTCAGCGTCTTGTCGCCGGCAACCATGAGTCCCGCAGGGCTCGAGCCGGTGTAGCGGAGGTCGAGCAGGTTGAGCAGCCCGGCGACGCTCGACTCCAGCGCGCTCTTGCCCGCAAATGACTCGGCCAGGTTGATCACGATGTCGGGTCGCTCGCTCGTCAGCTCCTGCACCACCGGCTCGACGGCCGCGTCGACCATCACCCGCCGCGGTTCATTCCCGCCATTGCGGAGCGCTTGCTCGAGCTGTCCAAGAACCGGGTCCTCCTCGCCGTCGACTGCGTCTTTCGTGTGCAGCACCACGACTTTCATGCGTCATCTCCGGGTTGGCTCCCATGCAACGCGTCGGTGAGGCGGTAGTTCATCATAACGGCGGTGCCAAACGCCGTGAGCTCGATCAGCGTTGACGCCTCGAGCCCGCGCACGCGCAGCTCGAGCGATGCGCTGCGCTGAATCAGGAAGTCGACGAACGCGCGGACCGTGATCGTGCTCTCGCCGGTCCAGTATGCAATACGGGAGACGATCTCGCGCCGATGCTGGCGAACGAACTCCGCGGCCGACTCGCCGTCCGGCGCATCGGCCGCTGTCCCGAACAACGTGCGCAGATCGCCATCGAAGTGCCGATCATCGCCGAGTGGAAGAGGCTCGTCGAGGCTTCGATAGTGCTCGGCGAGCGTGTATTGCATCGACTCGACGGGCAGGTCATCCTCGCCAGGCGTCGGCGCGTCAGGCAGGTGATCGCCGACGTTCTGCATAACGCGATCGACGTATTCCAGCTTGGCGAGCGCAGGCCACCCCGCGTACTCCATTCGCCAGTCGCGGCCAGGAGTCAACCACACCGCGAACGTCTCGGCGAAGTCCTCGTCGGGATGCTTCTGCGCGTACCAGCCGAGGATGTGACGCACATGATCGCGCGAAAACGGATTCGCCCGAAACCGATCGCGATACGGTCGTGAATACGGCCCAAAGATTCGGCGCCAATCGGCGAGGTCGTACAATCGGTACGCATAGTTGAATGCGTGACCGGCTTCATGCCGCAGGTACCGCATCACGTCCGCGTCGGACTCGACCTCGACCGCGAGCTCTTCTTCAATTCGCGCAAGCCTTTGGTCCGCGAGATAGAAGGGAACGCCGATGAGCGGCGTCCCCTCGGGGCAGCCCCACTCGTCGCTGAGATAAACCGGCGGGTGAAAGCGCAGGCCCTTCCCGTCGAGCTCCGCGTAGAGACGCTCCACGTACTTCTCGACGAGCGAGCCCTGCACCGAAAGGCCGAGCTCCGAGATTCGCTGGTCGAGCAACGAGCGGCGTTCCCGCTCCCAGTCATTTGGAGAAGCGTGCACGCGTCCGCGAAAAGCAAGGCGCATACCTATCGGCGCGACGCCTCTCAACACAAGGCCCCGCCATTGCTGGCGGGGCCTTCGAGAAATCCGACAAAGCTGGGTCGTTATGCGGCTCGCGGTTCACTCGTTGGTAAGTTCTCGCTGACCTGGCACCAGACGTAGGCCGCGAATCGCGGCGGGCTCTCCGCTCGCGAACCGCGTGAGATGACTATTCCCATCGGCTCTTCGTCGGTCCGGCGTTCACGAACATCAGTCATGGAAACGCTCCTGGGATTGATGGGCCGCCGAGGCCCGGTCTTTTGCGGGGGCGACTACGGCGGCCCGTTTCGTTTGTGTCGAGGTTGCCGACGATGACAGGCGATCGAAGCACCGCGAGAACGGTTCGCGGGCTCGACCGCCTGTCACCCACACCTTCATTACAGATCGGAAAAGGCGTCGCGTCAGCAATGGCGGTAATAGCACCGCAGGTGCCACGTCCGCCCAAATGAGAAAGGCGTTATGTGGCAATCGGTTACAAAAAGAGACAGCCAGCGCGATCCGCTGGCTGTCTCGGAAAGACACACGATTTTTGGGACACTGTGTATCAATTCATGACGCTGTCGTGCTGGCTTTCCGCGCGAGAAATGTGGTGGCCGCCGAGTCTCCGGGTTCCACCGAGATCGACCAGCCTCGGTACTGCGACCGCAGCTCATCAATGGAAAGCGCCGCATGGCCGGCCACGATGGTTTCGACGAGGTGCACCCCGCCATCGAGCGTCGCGCGCTTGAGGATCTCGATTACCCTCGCCCGGTCCGTAACAGACAGTCCATCGAACGCGGTGGGGGACACGACCACCGCCGTCAACGGACCGTCGGGGGCCCACTCGGTCAGCGGGCTCGCGAACGCGGTCACCTGCCGTGCGAGACCGACGGCTTCGGCCGCGCTCATCACGCGTTCGATTTCATCCGGAGCGTCGCCGACTGCAGTCACCGTGCAGCCGTTAGCCGCGAGATAGAGTGCCGAGTCGGAAACGTGGGGACCGGTCAACAGGACGCGCGACTCGGATCCGGCCGGAATTGCGCGAACGAGGGGCGCGTCAGGGTTCAATCCCCAGTGCTCGGGTCGCCGGTATTTGGCGAGGAGCTTCAGCCGGCGCCGCTTCCACGTCGCGTACGTGGGCACACGCAAACGTCGCCTGATGATCCGATCGACCTCGTCACAGATGACGAGCTCGTTGAACGCGACCTGCTCTTGCGCCCGAAGAACGGCGACGGCCTCATCGCCGATGCTGAGGATCGCCGAGCGGGGAATCGAGTCCTTGTAGTCCTCGATTTCGCGATCCACGTACAACTCGTATTCGTACTTGAGCGAGCGATGTTGCTGATGCGGCATGAACCTCGGGACAACGCGCAATCAAATAGTAGAACAGATGTCGCGGAGCGCAAGGCTCACGCAGGCTCAATGTGCACTACAACCTCGGACGCCCCAAGCGCTTCGGCGATTCGGTGCTCTACCTCGTCCGCGATCGCGTGCGCGTCAGCGACCGTCGTCGACCCAGCAACGCCCACGGTCACCTCGGCGAAGACCACCCCCGACGCGCCGGCGCGAGAGCGAACGCTGCGCACTTCGGCAATCCGAGGAATGCGCTCGACGAGGCGGCGAACATCCGCGGAGTCGAGGCCTCGTTCGTCCACCAGAATCGGGACCGTCTCCCTCAGAATCTTGTAGCCGTTCCACGCGATGATCAGGGCGACCAGCACCGCGAGGATCGGGTCGAGAGCGCCAAGCCCCACGCGAATCAGGCCGAGCGACGCGATCGCGAGGAGGGTGACGTAGACATCGCTGTTCGTATGCGCGGCGTCCGCTACCAGGAACGAGCTCGCCAGCTCGCGGCCGCGTCGCCGCTCATAGACCACCACGAGCGCATTGATGACGAGCGTCAGGCCGACGACACTCAATTCCAGCAGGGTCGGTGTGACAGGCGCGCGCGCATGTCCAAACTGAAGCACCGCCTCCCGCAACAGCTCGAAGCACGAGATCGAGAGGAAGGTGACGATGGCGAGCGCGCCCAGTGTCTCGAACTTCGCGTGACCGTATGGATGGCTCTCGTCAGGCGCTCTGGCGGCAACGGTCACCAGAATCATCCCGACGACATTGTTCAGCAGGTCGAGGGAGGACTCGAGGGCAGCCCCGAGCACGGAAAGCGCGCCAGTCCGTAGCCCGACGATTAGCTTGATCGCGACGACGATCAGGTTGAGGACGAGTACGCGCGCCAGAACTCCACGAACGGCGGCTGGGCGAGCAGGCGGTGTGACTGCTGCGCGCGTCGCGTGTGGAGTCGTGGTGATGGAGGTGGGATCGGCCGCTGTCACTCCGGAGTTTCAGCGAGGTGACGAAGCGTGTCAACGGCGATTCGTCCCAGGTGCACACGACCGATGACCAGCAAATCGGGAAATGCCTGAGCTGCCCGAAGTCGAGCACGCCGCTCGCGTTCTGCGGACTGCCGCGCTCGGGAAATCCGTGCGCAACCTCCGCGTGCTCCATCGCGCGCAGCGCCGCCATCTCCCGCCGCGGGCGATCGCGCGTGTGCGAGGTGCGCGGATTGTGAGCGTAGACCGCCGGGGCAAGCACCAGCTTCTGTCGCTCTCGACGGGCGACACGCTCGTCGTGCACTTTCGAATGACCGGCGACTGGCTCGTCGATGACGTTGTCGCGCCCGTTCCGAAATTCGTTCGCGTGGCCATCGAGCTCGACGACGGCGTTCGGGTCTCGCTGGTCGACCCGCGCGCATTGTCCACTGTCACGCTCCATCGTGACGGGTCGACGTTGCTCCCGACACTCGGCCCTGATCCAACCGATCCGAGCCTGCGTGTCGAGACGCTGGGTGACGCGCTCTCGCGCCGACGCGTTTCGATCAAGGTCTCACTGCTCGACCAACGCGTGCTCGCCGGCGTCGGGAACATCTACGCGGCCGAGGCGTTGTGGCTCGCGCGCATCGACCCGCGAGCGATTGCATCGTCGTTGAGCGGCGCTCGTCAGGCGCGCCTGCTCGATGCCATCCGTTCGGTCCTGGCCAAGGCACAGCGTCGGTCTGCGGGCCGATATCGCGAAGGCGGCGCTGGCCGGTTCGAGGTCTACGACCGCGAAGGGTTGCCGTGCTCGCGGTGCGGCACGGCAATCCGGCGCATCGTCCAGGCCGCGCGTTCCACGTACTACTGCCCGTACTGCCAGCGTCGTTAGGCCGCACCGGGCCGGCGGTCAGTCCAGTGCTTCGAGGATGGCGCCCTTGATGTAGCCCGTCTCGGGGATGGTGAGCACCTCGGGATGATCGAGCGCCTGCCCAATGAATTCCCGGAGCGCGAGCCGCCGGCCGCTGTCGGTTGCCGCACGTTCGAGCATCTCGAGAAACAGCGGCTTGGTGAGATGGTAGCTGCAGCTGGCGGTGTACAACGTGCCACCCGGCGCGAGCAGCTTCATGGCGCGCAGGTTGATCTCGTGGTAGCCGCGCAGGGCACTCGTTAGGGCCTGCCTGGTCTTGGCGAAGGCGGGCGGGTCGAGCACGATCGTATCGAATCGTGCGCGCGCGCGCTCCTCGTCGCGCAGGTAGTCGAAGGCATTGGCCTCGATGCACTCGATGTTCGTGAGACCGTTGCGGTCTGCATTCTGCGCGGCGCGCTCGAGTGCGGCGCGCGAGCTGTCGATGGCGGTGACGTGGTCGGCTTTGCGGGCGAGGTGGAGCGCGAATGAGCCGTGGTAGCTGAAGCAGTCGAGTGCGCGGCCGTGCGCATATTCCGCGATACGAGCGCGCGCTTCGCGCTGATCGAGAAATGCGCCGGTCTTCTGTCCGGTCCACGGCGCGGCGATGTAGCGGACGCCGTGCTCGTGCACCTCGATCTCTTGCGGCACGTCACCGACGAGAACGGTTGTTTCACGAGCGAGGCCTTCGCGCGCTCTCACGGGCGGATCATTCCGCGCCAGAATGCCGTCGGCGCCGGTGAGCGCTACGAGTGCCGTCACGATGTCGTTGCGATAGTGCTCGATCCCCGCACTGAGGAGCTGCACCACGAGCCAACGGTCGTAGCGGTCGCAGACGAGCGATGGTACGGCGTCGCCTTCGGCGTGGAGAAGGCGGAACGCATTGGCGTGTGCGTCGAGCGGCTTGCGCCGCTGGATCGCGCGGCCGATGCGATCACGCCACCACTCGGCGTTGATGGTCGCGTCGGGGTTGGTGTCGAGCAGCCGGAGTGATATCTCGGAGTGTGGACTCCAGAGTGCGATGCCGAGCGGCTTGTGGCGCGTATCAAAGACGGTGACCGCGCCGGGCGGGCTCGAGGGCGGTTCGACGAGGTCGCTTCGGAAGATCCAGGGGTGTCCGGCGGCCCATCGCTGGGCGCCTTTGGATGAGACTCTCGCGGATGATGTTGTCGGGGCCTTTCCCATTGCTCTCGAGTGGCGGTTCGATGTATTGTTCGCGCCCTTTTCGTACCCGGGTGCCGTTAGGCAGGAGGTGGTGTGTGGCGGTCAACGCCGCGCGGCTGAGCGCTGTAGTTCGGTTGACTCCCGGTGACGAAGCGGTTACAATTCGAAGCTTTTTCGCGACGGATTCCGCTCGCGAAGCGCTGTTTGAAAAGAGAAGGATAGAGGTAGATCGTGGGATTTGAGTCCTCATCGATCTTCGGAGCTGAGTGCGAGCGATGCTTGCACTGGGCGCAAGGAGAGATGAGCGAGATTGCACAGATTGATCACTCATTATGTGGAGTCGGCGTTGCGCCGATTCCATGCGCGTGCTCTGCTTGACGAGGGAGTTGTGGTCAAGCGAGCGAAGGCGTGTGGGGGATGCCTGGGCACACGAAGGCGAGGAAGGCCGCGGTAAGCTGCG
>Ga0207674_10000387_pt1 | contig 57349 bp, 47 predicted proteins | sample KBSCornC72_FD_184303 | JGI IMG/M metagenome (GOLD analysis project Ga0207674, IMG submission 184303) | Corn rhizosphere microbial communities from Kellogg Biological Station, Michigan, USA - KBS Corn C7-2 (SPAdes) (version 2) | ecosystem: Host-associated > Plants > Roots > Rhizosphere > Soil ... | reverse complement strand
GAGCGGACGATCAGTGTCGCGTCGCCCTCGTTGGGCGCGAGCACGTACGCGAACCACTTGCCGTCGTTCGAGAGGACCGACTGGCGGATCGACTTCCACGTCTTGAGATCCGCGGGTTGCATCTGCTTCGTGGCCCGTTGCGCGTTCGCCGTGGCGGGTTGCGCTGCGACATTAGGGGCGACGCTCGCAAAGACGGCAATGAACGCAACGCCGGTGAGATGACGAGAACGAAGGAGACTCATGACAAGCTCCCCGTCAGTCGGGACTGACGGTACATCGGGGGGGGAATGACTTCGTTGAATCGAAGGGAAGCTAGAGTCGGAACTTGCGAGGGACTAGAGACATCGACGCGCATTCCCCCGCCCAGTACTCGTTCGGCTGCCGGTCGCAACAGCCAACTCCGAACTTCTTAGTTGACAAAGTCGACCTGTCGCCCCACCTTCTCCGAAGACTTTCGGAGAAGCGGATGTCCGTCGTCTTCACGCAGCGCGAGCTCGACATCATGGCGGTCCTCTGGGAGCGCGGGCCGTCCACCGTCGCCGAGGTACGGAGCGCACTTTCCGTAGATCTCAGCCACAACACGGTCGCGACGCTCCTCGGCATTCTCGAATCAAAGGGGCACGTCGCTCACGCCGAGGAAGGGCGCGCCTTCCGATACCACGCCGTAACCGAACGCGACGAAGCGGGCCGCAGCGCATTCCAACGATTGGTCGAAACGGTTTTCGGCGGGTCGGCCGAGGCAATGCTGCTGCACTTCGTGCGGGATCGCCGGCTGACGCGTGCTGAGCTCGAACGAATCCGGTCGGCCGTTGACGACCGTCTCGAGACGAAGGGCGGGACTGCGCGAAAGGAGGGAGAATGATCGCCGTCTGGATGATCTATTCGGTCGCCATATCCAGCATCGTCGTCGCCGCCGGTGTCGCGATCGAGCGCTTTTGCATCTCCCTTCGATGGCCGACTCGCTGGGTTTGGGCCGCGGTCATCGCCGGCTCGCTCGGTTCCAGCGCGAATCTCTGGAGATTGCTCGACGCGCCCGCGGCGAGCGACTCGCGATCATGGACGACGGTAGTTGCCTCCGCGCCGTCATCGAGCGTCGTCGTTGCGAACACCCGCGACGGCACGGGTGGCGCGACCAGTTCAGGCCAGGTGAGATCTGTACTCCGTGCCGAGGCCGAACGAATGATCATGTCGGCGCGCCGGTCGCTCGCGTTCGACCCGTCGCGCTTCGATTCACTCACTAGTCCGCTGTTAGTGGGCTGGGTCGTGACATCGACCGCGGCGCTGCTCTATCTGGCCGCCGCGATCGTTGGCATGCGCCGGCTACCTCGCGGCATGCTGAACGACGTGATCGACGGTCATCGAGTTCTCGTGTCGCGAAACATCGGACCGGCGCTGATCGGCGTGCTTCGCGCGCGTATCGTGCTACCCCGCTGGGCAGCGGAGTTGTGTGAGACTGAGCGCCGCTTGGTCCTCGCGCACGAATCGGAGCACGCGTCAGCGGGCGACCCGGTACTTCTCGTCGCCGGCGTGGGCCTCGCGGCGGTTCAAGCATGGAACGCAGCTCTGTGGATCGCCGTGGCACGGCTGCGTTTCGCGATCGAGGCGGACTGCGACGCACGCGTCCTGGCCCGCTCCGTAGATGTCCGCTCCTATGCGCGTCTCCTGATTCGCGTTCACACGCAATCCGCGCCGATGTTCGCGGCGCGACTCGCGTTCACCGGTACTACGTCCAGGCTCGAGTCACGCATTCGCCGGCTACTCGGTACTGGTCGCCCGAGGAAGATCGCGTCCGCAGCGCTCGCGGCGAGTTGCCTGATCGTTGTGATCGCGTCGGCGTGTTTCGCTCCCACGCCGGTGCGCGTGTACAGAGACCAGTCCGCGCCTCTCGCACGCGTCGCCACGCCGCAGCGGCCCAGCGCGACGCTCGACAGCGCTATTGGACGGGCACAAACGGCAGACCAGAAGCTCGAGCCTCTCGAGGCAGCGCCAGCCGTCGCCCAATCCGACCGTGAAACCGTGCGCCCAATCGAAGCGCAATCGCGCGCACCGAGCACGGAGTCACCATCACAACAAGGTTTTCAGGGCCTCGGCTGCGGCCGCCAGGCCGAAGGTTTCCTTGGTCCAACGTTCGGGGCGCTGCAGAGGCTCGCGCGCGAGCGACACGGTGACCTGTTCGATCAAGTTCAAACCACCGCGACGGTGATCGCGTTCGCGGTCGACGGCGCAAGTTGCATGATCGTGCGAGACACGGTGATCACGATCCCGTTATCGGGCAGTTACTCGGCGAACGTTTTGTATTCCCGCGCGTTCCCCGATCTGCCGGAGCACGCTCCGGAGATCGGCCTTGGCGACGCGCGCGAGCGGCAAGTACCGCCGATTCGCGGCAATCCGCCACTGATGATTCTGTACGCGATGAACAACGTGCCGCGCGAACGCGCTAGCTGTCAGGGCGTGTCGGTGCCCACCAACTCGATCTGCACCATCGATGGCGAAGTGGTGATTCGCGTGATGGACAGCCTTCGCGTCCTCGTCGCGACCGAAAATCAGCTTTTCATGTTCACCTCAGCCGACCCGATCACCCAGCTCGTTTCACGCACCCTACAGTTCGGTCACATCGAGTATGCCGACGGAGCTGTGAGCGTGCGCAATTTGGGCGACCGGACGTTTGTGCTGAGTGTCCGAAATGGAAAGCCATCGCCCCTCGGCGACCAAGCGGCATGGCGGCTCGACGCCGGCGTCGGTCTCTCGCACTACTCGCCGACGCCGGTGCCTCTCGATGCGATCGGTCGGCTCAAAGTCGCGCCGTGCAAGGACGACGACGCGCCGGTCGGGTCGTGTTTCGGGGTCGATGATAGGCTCATTCGGTTCCCGCGCTGATTGAACGATGCCTCGTCTTGCCTTTGCCCTGGTCGTCGCAGCGACCGCCGCTCGCGCGCAGCAACCGGCTCAGCCGGTTTATCAGATCCACCGCGACGTCATCCGTGGACGCGTGACGACCGATTCCGGCGTGGCGATTGTCGCTGCCGACGTCGCGGTGACGATGGCACCCGACCGCACCACGCAATTCGCGAAGAGCGACTCCGCGGGCCGCTATGAGATCGTCTTCGAGAAGGGCACCGGCGACTATCTCGTCCACATCGCGTCGATCGGTCGCCAGGCATTTCGTCAGCGCGCCGTCCGATCGGGGTCGGACTCGGTGTTCACCGTCAACGCCGCGCTGAAGGCGAGCGTGCAGCAACTCGCTCCGGTACAAGTTCAAGCGCGGCGGACGCGTCCCGGGCGCGACCAAGGGGACGGTCGAGCGATCGGGGTCGGCGCGGCGGAGATGGCGCCGACGGGCGTGAACGGCCTCATCTCGCCCGATCAAGCGGGAAACCTCGACGCGATCGCCTCCGCACTGCCCGGAGTCACCACGCTTGCGACCGGCGGCATCTCCGTGATGGGGCTTCCCCCGTCGCAAAACCAGACGACGCTCAATGGAATGGCGTACGCCGGCGGCGACATTCCACGCGGCGCGCGCACCGCGACGCGGGTCGCGGCCTCGACCTATGATCCTTCCCGCGGTGGCTTCAGCGGTGCGCAAACCCAGGTCATGCTCGCGCCAGGAAACATCACCGTCTCGCGGCGTGCGTTTCTCACGCTCGACGCGCCGCAACTCCAGGTTGCCGACGCGGTCGCGCGGCGCGCCGGCCAGAAATACACGTCGCTCGATTTCAACGCGGGGACGGACGGCGGCACCAACATGGACCGTTGGATGTACAACCTTGGCGGCGAGTATCGGCGACGCTTGTCCGACGCGACATCGCTGCTCGAGGCGGACATCGATCTACTCCAACACTCGGGTGTTGCGCGAGACTCCGTTGCCCGGTTGATCACCACACTCGGTGCGCTCGGCATTCCCATTTCGTCGGGTGTCGTGCCGTCGTCGCGCGTCACCGATTACGCCGCGCTGCTCGGCCGGCTCGATCGCCCCCTCTTCGACTACAGCACGTTCACGCCGCTCAACACGACGTGGGGGCTCACCGGCTACGCGAACATGACGCGGCGCGGCGCGCTGAACCTCTCGCCGACGTCCACACCGAGCCACGGTGGCGAGAGCAGGCAGATCAATGCCGGTGGGCAGTGGCTGTATTCCGCGTATTTCGGACGGCTCAAGGACCAACTCACCGAGGTACGCAGCGGCGTCTCGTTCTCACGATCCGACAACACGCCGTACCTGCGGTTGCCGGACGGACGCCTGCTGCTGACGTCGAACTTCTCCGACGGATCCGCGGGCGTATCCTCGCTGTCGTTCGCGGGAAACAGCGGGCTCCAGTCGACCGCGCAGACCATCACTTGGCAGACGACGAGCGAAACGCAGTTCTTCTGGCGCGGGCTCGCGACGCACCGCGGCAAGACATTCGCCGAATCCCGCCTCGACGGTTTCTCGCAGGATCCGGCGGCCAACCGGCTCGGCTCGTACTCGTTCAATTCGATCGCCGACCTTCAGGCGAACAAGCCGGCGTCGTTCACGCGCACGCTTTCCACACCGAGTCGCAGCGGTGGCGAATGGAGCGGCGTGGTCGGCGCGAGCGACCAGTGGGCGCCGACGAATCGTTTTTCTCTCTTGTACGGCGCACGACTCGAGGCGAATCGGTTCACCAGTGCTCCGGCGTATAATCCCCAAATCGAAGCCACGTTCGGGGCGCGTACGAACCAGGCGCCGAACACCTGGCATTTGAGCCCGCGCGTCGGGTTCAATTGGCTGCTCACGCAGCGCTCCCAGACCGCGAATAGCTCGATGACCTTCATGCCGCTCGGCCAATTTTACAACCTGCCGCGCGGCGTATTCCGCGGGGGCATTGGCGAGTTCCGCCAACTGCTCGAGCCGGCGTTGCTCGCCGACGCATCGGTATCGACCGGTCTGCCGACGGCCGTGCGACGAATCACTTGCGTCGGGTCGGCGATTCCAGCTCCCGACTGGCGTGCCTTCGCGACCAACGAAACGTCGATTCCGAACGACTGCGTCGGTGGTGTGTCATCCGGTTTCGCGGATGCGGCGCCCGCGGTTCAAGTCTTCGACAAGACGTATCAACCGAGCCGCGCCTGGCGCGGCAACCTGTCGTGGGGATCGCAGTTCAAGAGCATCTCGTACACCGTCGACGCGGCATACTCGCTCAATCTCAATCAACCCAGCACACTCGATTTGAATTTTGCCGGTATGCCGCGGTTCACGATTGCCGGTGAGGACAATCGGCCGGTATTCGTTCCGCCATCGGCGATCGTTCCCTCGACCGGTGCAATCTCGGTCACGTCGTCACGACGCAGCGCGGCGTATGGTCCCGTCATCGATCGGGTGTCCGACTTGCGCGGGTGGGCGCGCCAGCTCTCGCTGCGCGTTCGACCCGGAACGATCGGGTACACGCACGGCATCCTGCTCGACGGCACGTACACGTTCGCCCAAGCGCGCTCGCAGTCACGCGGCTTCGACGGCGCCGCGTTCGGAAATCCCAATGACGTTGTCTGGGCCCGCGGCGACTATACCCCCACGCACGAGCTCATCCTCCAGACGGGATACTTCTCGAATTGGCTCGCGATCACGGCGGCGGGAAAAGTCACGTCGGGGCTTCCCTACACGCCGATCGTCGGCAGCGACGTGAACGGCGACGGTCTGGCGAACGATCGGGCGTTCGTTTTCTCGCGCGGGGCCGGTGTAGACCCCGCGCTTGGCGAAGCAATGGACAAGTTGATCGCGTCCACGAGTGGTCCGGCGCGTAACTGTTTGATCAAACAGCGTGGGTCGGTGACGGGCCGGAACAGTTGTCAGGGGCCGTGGACTACCAATCTGAACGCAACGCTCTCGCCCGGCCGGCGGTTGACCCAAGCCCTTCACATCTCGAACCGCGTCAACGCGCAGATGACACTGACCAATCCGCTCGGTGGACTCGACCAGCTGCTCCACGGCGACAATCTCCACGGCTGGGGAACGCCGGCGTTTCCGGACCGCGTGCTTTACTACGTCCGCGGCTACGATACTCTATCGCAGCGCTTCAAGTACGAGATCAACCCGCGTTTTGGCGACACCCGCCCGTTGGCGACGACGCTCCGGGTTCCATTTCGGATGACCGTCGATGTTCGTGTCGATCTCAGCCGAAACGGCGAGGAGCAGCAGATCGAGCGCATCCTCAAGCCGGGCCGCGGCGGCAACGGCGGCGTGAAGCTCGATTCGACGGCGATCCTCAAGCGCTACTGCGGCAACCTTCCCAACTGGTACAATGATTTGTTGCGTGAAGTGGACTCTCTGCTTCTGACTCGCGATCAAGTTGAAGCCATCCGCACCGCGCAGGCGGATTACTCGGCGCGCATCACCGCGCATTGGGCCAAATGGTCCGCCGATCTCGCGTCCTTACCGGACGACTTCGACGCCGCCGACCTTCTCAAACGGCAGAACAAGCTGATCCTCGATGCCTGGGAGATCGCGCGGCAAGAAGCGCGAACAGTGCTGCCAAGGATCCTGACGCCTGTGCAGCTCCGACTGCTTCCGAGTTGGGCGAACACGCTCTATCGGGCGGAGAACCCGATCACCGGCATGCGGTACTTTTCGACCGGCGCATGTTAGGAATCGGGTAAGTCGCGCCGCGAGGCTTGCGCCAATACATCCGTGACGGATATACTGGCGTATGACCCCGCGCGATCCCGCTTCACAACTCCCTCTCACGCCCGCCGTCCTCCACATCCTGCTCGCGCTGGCCGGCGGAGAGCGACATGGCTACGCCATCGCCGGCGAGGTGGACGAGACGACGTCGGGCTCGATCCGGATGGGCCCCGGTACGCTCTACGGATCGATTCAGCGGATGCTCGGTGCTGCCTTGATCGAAGAGGTGTCGCCGAAACGCGCTCGTGACGACGACGAGCGACGCCGGTATTACCGTCTCACCGCCTTCGGCCGCCGCGTCCTCGAGCTCGAGCTTCAGCGCCTCGACCGCGTCGTGCGCGTAGCACGACGGAAGCATCTGCTCGGCGACGCGGGAGTGCTGTAGCCGATGCGCCGTCCAACCTACGAACGCGCCTATGCGGCGGCGTTGCGCCTCCTACCCGAAGCGTTCCGTGAACGCTTCGCCGATGAGATGCTCGACTTTGCCGCGCGCCGCCTACACGACGCGCGGCGCCGGGGCTCGCTCGCCGCGCTCGCCGAGCGCGTACGTCTCGCCGGCGACCTCGCTCTGACCATCTGCCGCGAACGGGCGGCCGAATGGAAACAGCCTCATGCCGATCTCCCACCACGGGACAACATGGACATCTTCCTCCAGGACCTCCGCTTCGGCATTCGCGGACTTCTCCGCCGGCCGGCCTTCAGCATCGTCGCGGCGGTAACGATCGCCCTTGGCATCGGCGCCAATACGGCGATCTTCTCCGTCGTCAACGCGGTCCTGATTCGTCCCCTGCCCTATCGAGAGCCCGATCGTCTTGCGCTGATCTGGGGAACGCAGGGACAGACGCACCAGCAAGGCGTCGTGTACGCCGATTACGTCGACTGGCGAACGCGGACACACAGCTTCAGTGAGCTGGGAGCCTTCCGCGGTCAGAGCGTGACGCTCACTGGCGGCGACTCGCCGGAGCGGCTGATCGGCGATTTTGTCTCGGCGAGTTTTCTGCGCGTCATCGATCTCAAGATGTCGCAAGGGCGCGCGTTCACCGACGCCGAGACCGAGGTCGCGACCAAAGCGCCCGTCGCCGTCGTCAGCTACGACGCGTGGCAGAACCGATTCGGCGGCGACCGCAACATGCTCGGCAAGCCGATCACGCTCAACGGAACGACCTTCACGGTTATCGGCATCACCACGCCGCACCCGGAGGTTCCGCTGGGCGTGCCGGATGTCATGATGCCGATCGGGTACTACCCGAACGCGCACGGACTCGACCGCGGCGTTCGTGGTATCGCCGTCGCCGCGCGCATCAAGTCCGGCGTGTCCTACGACGCCGCACAGCGCGACTTGTCGACGGTGATGAGCCAACTGGAGCAGGAGTATCCCGCCACCAACGCGTCGACCAGCGCCGAGCTGATCTCGCTTCGCGAGTATCTCGTTGGCGGGGTGCGTGAAAGTCTGATGATCATTCTCGCCGCGGTCGGCGTCGTGCTGCTGATCGCCTGCGCCAACGTAGCGAACCTCCAGCTGGCGCGCGGGGCGGCTCGCGCGCGCGAGCTGTCGGTCCGCGCGGCGCTCGGCGCCGGCCGTCGTCGTCTGGCGCAGCAGCTTCTCACCGAGAGCGTGCTGTTATCGCTCGTCGGCGGGGCGCTCGGGGTCATACTGGCGATCGCCATACGGAAGACGCTGGCCACGCTCATCACGCCCCAGCTTCCGGTCAACGAGCCGGACATCCGCCTCGATATGCCCGTGCTTCTCTTCGCGCTCGGCGTGTCGATGGTCACGGGACTTCTGTTCGGTCTCGCGCCGGCGTGGAAGGCGTCGCGCACCGACATCACCGAGATGCTTCGCAGCCGCATCGGCGGCGGTCTGCGGCAAGGGATCACCCGGAGCACGCTCGTCGTCGTGCAGCTCGCGTTGTCGCTCGTCCTTCTCGCGACTGCCGGTCTTCTCACGCGATCGCTTCAGGCGCTTCAGCGCGTCGACCCGGGCTTCGACGGCGACAATTTGCTGACCGCGCAATTCCGTCTGCCCGTCGCGAAGTACGACTCACCGGTGAAGATCTGGGCGATGTTCGAGCGAACGGTGGCCGAGCTCCGCGCCATCCCCGGCGTAGAGGGCGCGGCATTGGTACGGGCATCGCCGCTCAGCCAGAACGGCGAGTCGTACCCGGTCGTCCTCGAGGGCCAGCAGCCTGTGAAGGTCGGCGACGCGCCGATGATGCAGATCAACAGCGTGACGCCCGGCTATTTCGCGACGATGCATATCCCGGTGCTCTCGGGCCGCGACTTCGCCGCGGCAGATCGCGGCGACGCGCCGCACGTCATGGTCGTCAACAAATCGTTCGCGGAACGAACCTGGCCGGGCCAGTCCGCCATTGGAAAGCGGATTCAGTTCGGCAACGAGGGATGGTGGACGGTCGTCGGCGTCGTCGGCGACGCGAAGCACTACACGCTCAACGAAGCTCAGTTGCTTCAGGGCTACGTCGCGCACGCGCAGCGGCCGCAGGTCTTCACCAGCATCGTCGTGCGAACGAAGGGCAACCCGACCGACTTTGCGCGAGCCGTGCGCGAGGCGGTCTGGCGCGTGGACCGCGATCAGCCGATCTGGCGCTTCCGGTCGATGGACGAGGATCTGTCCGGCGTGGTGCAGTCGAAGAAGACGATGATGTGGCTCACCGGGCTCTTTGCCTTGGTAGCGCTCCTCGTCGCCGTCGTGGGCGTGTACGGCGTGTTGAGCTACACCGTCGCGCAGCGAACGCAGGAGGTCGGAATTCGTATCGCGCTCGGCGCGGATGCGGCGCGGGTTCGCCGCATGGTGATCGGTGACGGTTTGCGACTCGTCGCCGTCGCCGTCGTCGTGGGACTCGCTCTTTCAATCGGCGCCGGCCGATTCCTCCGCAATCAACTCTTTGGCATCCCGGCGACCGACACGTTGACCTTCGTCGCCGTAACGGTGGTGCTGGGCGGCGTAGCGCTTCTCGCTTGCTACATCCCGGCGCGACGAGCGAGCCGCGTGGACCCGCTCGTGGCGCTGCGGATGGACTGAGCTATTTCTTGGCGAGCTGCGGGCGGACCGTGAGGATCATCGCGCGCGTTCCGCCTTCGGCCGCCGAGGTTCCGAGAACGACGGTCTGACCGATCGGCACGCGCACGCCCGTCGAGAACAGCTCACTCGCCGGCCGCCCGTTCCCGCCGTTTTGCGGGGTCGCCGGAATGCTCTGCCGATTCAGCTGAACGTACAGTTGCACGCTCGCGTCGTTGCCCTCGCTGCGCAGCTCGCTGATTTGAACGCTCAACAGCAAAGGATCGCCGTCCGCCGAAATGGTCTGCGATACCATTTGGCCCTCGCTTGCCGCCGCGACCGACGTGCTGAGGAGGCGGTATCCAGAGAATTTGAGAACGCTGCGGAGCAGCGTGTCGAGACTCGCCACCGCCGGATCGCGCGTGTTGGTGTTCTCCGCGGCAATGAGCTGGAAGTTGAGCACGACCGTCGCCGGATCCCGATCGTATCGCTCGAGCACCGCCATCATCTCGTTGAACACCGTTTGGATTTCCCGAATGGTCACGGCTCGAATGCTCGAAGAAGCCGAAGCCTCGTACACACCGCCGCCCTGAGTCTGGACGTACGGCGACAATAACTTCACCGCGTCCTGCGATCGCAGATGATGCAGTGGAACCGTCTTGACGAGAAACGGCTGCTCGGTCTTGATCGGCGGCCTTGTCGCGCTCGATTGCTGTTGTGCCGCCGAATACGCGGCGCCGCCCAAGAGCAGCAAGCCCGTCGCCAGCAAAGAAGTCGTTTTCACTCGCTACCTCCGGGAGAGATCCAGACCACCGTCACCTTGGGATCGCTGGTCTTGAGAACCGTGGCGTGTTGGCCTGCTTTGACGTCCACCGAGACGACGTTTGCGGGTATTGCCGCGCGCTGCACGACGACAACGCCATCATCCGGTTGGGCAATCAGAACACCGAGAACCACGGCGGCGGCCGCCGCCGGAATTCCGACCACGAGCGCTGCCCGACGATGGCTCCGCCGATTCACCGTCGCGGCGAGCGGCGAAAGCGCGGAGCCCAACACCTTCGCCTTTTCCGCGCATGCTGGGCAGCTGCCAAGGTGCCCCACAAGCGCTCCAGACCCGTGCCCGAGCAATTCCGGCGGGTCGGCCGTCATCATGGCTTCGCGTGCGTCGTCGCATGTCATGATCGGTACTCCTTCAGAAGTCGTTCGTGGTGCTGAAGCAACTGCTCGCGAATCGATCGTCGTGCCTTGAAGAGATTTCCGCGAACGGTGGACTGCTCCATCGAGAAGCGGCGCGCGACCTCCGCCGGCGTCAGACCTCGAATGTCTACGAGCTCGAAGATCCGTTTCTGCTGCGGCGGCAGCCCGTCGAAGTACTGAAGCGCGAGTGCCGCCAGCCGTACTGCGTCCGGGTCGCGGACATCGGGCGCGTCGTCCGCGGCGAGGCTCTGCTGCTCGGCGATGAGTGCCGCGCGTCTCAGGTCGCGCTGCCGACGTGACAGCGCGACGTTCCGCGTCACGCTGAACAGCCACGTCGAGAAGCGGCTTTCGCCGTCGAACCGCTGAACGCGCCGCTCCAGTCCGATCAGGACGTCCTGGGCGATGTCCTCAGCCGCGTCTGCATCCGACGTGAACCGCGCCGCCCATCGACGGACGCGCGCCTGAACCCGATCGAGAAGCTGCTCGAGCGCAGCCTTCCGGCCGGAACGTACCTCCGCCGCGAGGGACTGGAGGTCGTCGTCTCCCTGACTCACGATCGCTGTGGAGTGCGCTGACACATTCCTCAGACGTTACGGCGCCACAGAACGTTTACCCTCCAGACTCCAATCGCGCGAGTGGCCACCGGCGCCGCTTATTTTCCGTCATCATGACCTCGCCAATCCCGGCCAGCGCCACGCAAATCATCGTCATTGGCGCCGGGCGTCTCGGTCGAGCAATCGCGCCGGCCCTCGCGGCGAGCGGCGCAGCCGTCGTTGGGCCGTTGAGTCGGCACGACCCGCGTCCGACGTTCACGGAACAAGACGTGGTCCTGCTCTGCGTTCCCGATGACGTAATCGCCAGCGCCGCGACGGAAATCCCGCTCGGGCCGTTCGTCGGCCATTGCGCCGGTGCATTGCCGCTCGACGTGTTGGGCAACCACCGCGCATTCTCGACCCATCCGTTGCTTGCAGTGACGGATGGGTTCACCGGGTTCCGCGGCGCGGCGTGTGCCGTCGCCGGTCGCGACGCTGCGGCCCTGGCGGTGGCGAGAGAGATGGCCGCCCGACTCGGCATGGACGTTATTGTCGTGAGTGACGCACTCCGTCCCCTCTATCACGCCGCGGCGTCGATGGCGTCGAATTACCTCGTCACGATCGAGGACGCCGCCGAGCAAATCGCGGCACCGACCGGCGTCGAGCGACGCCATCTCGCGCGCCTCGCACGCTCGGCGCTCGACAACTGGGAGCGGCACGGTCCTCATGCGCTCACGGGACCAATCGCCCGCGGCGATGAAACAACCGTGCGCCGACAACGGGCCGCCGTCGCCGAACACGAGCCAGGCCAGCTCGCCCTCTGGGATGCGCTCGATCGAGCCACCCGCGAGTTGGCTTCGACGACCCGCGCCGACGCGTCTGGCTGATGGAGATCATTGGGACGAGCACTGCCATGCGCACGCGCGCCGACGCCTGGCACGCGGACGGAAAGCGCATCGGGTTCGTGCCGACGATGGGCGCGTTCCACGAAGGCCACTTGTCGCTCATCCGACAAGCACGCGCTGATTGCGACATCGTGGTGGTGTCGCTGTTCGTGAACCCGGCACAGTTCAACGACCCCGCGGATCTTGCCGCCTACCCACGCACCGAGGAGTCCGACGCCGCGGCGGCGCGCGTCGAAGGCGTCGACGCGCTTTTTGCTCCGACGGTGAGCGACATGTATCCGTCCGGCGCTGCGACGACCGTCGCCGTCGGCGGGCTCGAAGACGTCCTCGAAGGCGCGATGCGCGGACCACAACATTTTCGCGGCGTCGCAACGGTCGTTGCACGACTCCTGAACGTTGTCGCCGCTGACACGCTGTATCTCGGGCAGAAGGACGCGCAGCAGGTTGCGGTGATCAAGCGAATGGCGGCAGATCTCGCGTTTCCGGTACGAATCGTCGTGTGTCCCACGGTTCGCGAACCGGACGGCCTGGCCATGTCGAGCCGGAACGTGCGACTCGGTCACTCCGAACGCGAACGCGCGCTCGCGCTGCGACATGGGCTAGACGCCGCTCTCGCGTCGATCGATCGCGGCGTTCGCGCAGCCGAAGCCGTTGCGCAGGCCGGGCGCGACACAATGTCGCACGCCGGCGTCGAGCCGGAGTACTTCGCCGTCGTCGATGCCGCATCGCTCGCACCACTGGAGCGGATTTCGGGCGACGTCCTCATCGCCGTCGCCGCGCGCGTCGGCCCCGTTCGGCTGATCGACAACGAAGTTGTGCGCGTGTCGCCGTGAGCAAAGTCGATCGGCTCGTTGCGCTCAAGCGCGCCGGCCAGCGCATCGTGATGATCACGGCGTACGATGCGCCCTCGGCTCGCGTCGTCGAAGCCGCGGGTGTCGACGTCGTCCTCGTCGGCGACTCCGCCGCCACGACGGTACTCGGCTACGCCACGACGAGAGACGTGTCGCTCGCCGAGATGTTGATGTTGACTCGTGCCGTGCGCCGCGGACTCGATGCACCGGTGCTCATCGGCGACCTCCCGTTCGGCACGTACGAGGGCAGCGACGCGCAGGCGCTCGAGACAGCGCGCGCGTTCATGAATGCCGGCTGCGACGGCGTGAAGCTCGAGGGCGCAGACGACCGTGTCGCTCGCGTCGCCGCCCTCGTCGCGGCGGGAATTCCCGTCATGGGCCACGTGGGCCTCGAGCCTCAGTCGGTTCAGACCGCCAGCGGATACCGCGTTCGAGGACGCGAAGCCGACGTGGCGATCGCGATTCTCGATCGGGCGCGCCATCTCGAGCGTGCGGGCTGTTTCGCGCTGGTCGTCGAGGCGGTTCCTCGAATAGTCGCGGACGCCCTCATCGCCCAATCGTCGATCCCGGTGATCGGAATCGGCGCGTCCGCCAACGCGGACGGCCAGGTGCTCGTGTACCACGACCTACTTGGATTGCTGGGCCCGCACCATCCGAAATTCGTCAAGCAGTACGCCGAGTCGGCGTCTCAAATGATCGGCGCCGTTCGACAGTATGCGCGCGACGTACGCGATGGGAGCTTCCCCGCCGCCACGCATTCCTATGAGATGCCCGACGCCGAGCGAACCTCGTTCGAGAAACAGCTCGAGCAGCGACGCGCGAAGCCGAGTGGGAACTAACCGCCGGCCTTAATCGGTACGTCCGCCCCGAATTCCACACCGTGCCGTTCGCGTCCGAGCCAGGCCGCGATCGCGCCGAGGCTGAACACCGTGAACGCTGTAAAGGCCATGGCGCGCGAATACGGCATATGGTCGGCGAACACCGCCTCGATATATGCCACCGTTCCCGCCACGGCCACGCCGCACTGGTAGGCGAACCCGGGCAGGAACCCGCGCACCGAGTCGGGAGCCAGCTCGTTGATGTGGACCGGGATCACGCCCCAGGCGCCCTGCACCATGAACTGCATCATGAATCCGCCCGTCATCAGCAGGCCGACCGTGGGCGCGTAGGCCCAGAGCGGAATCGCGAAGATTGCCAGCACGAGCGCGGTGACGATCGCGCGCCGGCGCCCGATCTTATCGGAGAAATGCCCGAAGATGATCCCGCCCGTGATCGCCCCGATGTTGGCGATCCCCGTCACGATCGCGACGCGCTGCGGCGTGAAGCCCCAGTCTCGCTTGAGGAACGTCGGATACATGTCCTGCGTCCCGTGCGAGACGAAGTTCATGAACATCATGAACACGAACAGGTAGAGAAACAGCTTCCAGTGCGACGCGATCTCCGCGAAATACTCGCGGAAGCTCTTGTGCTTGTGCCGCGTGCGCTCCCACACCTCGGATTCCTTCACGAACATCCGCACGTACAACGCGAGCAGCGCCGGAATGCCGCCGATGAAGAACATCGGCCGCCATCCCCAGCGGGGGAACACGAAGTAGAAGCAGATCGCGGCCAGCAGGTTGCCGCAGGCGTATCCCTCCTGGAGGAAGCCGGACAAAATGCCGCGCCGATGCCGCGGCGCCTTCTCCATCGCCAGCGATGCGCCCACGCCCCACTCCCCGCCCATGCCGATGCCGAACAGCGCGCGCAAGATCAGGAACGTCGTGTAGTCGTGCGCGAAACCCGTTGCCACCTCGACCGCCGCGTAGAACACGAGGTCGATCATCAGCGGGATTCGTCGTCCCCACCGGTCGGCCATCAGCCCGAAGATGAACGCCCCGACCGGCCGGAACATCAGCGTGATCGTGAGCGACAGCGCGATCGCTTTATCCGTCTGTCCCAGCTCTTTCGCGATGTACGTCAACGCGTACGTCACGAGGAAGAAGTCGAACGCGTCGAGCGTCCAACCGAGGAAGCTTGCGAGCACCGCGGCGCGATGGCCGCTCGTCGAGGGCGGTGTGTACGACGGCGCCTGCCCGACGGTTGAGCTGGTGGCTGACATTGAGGGAGGGAGAAACGGAAGCGCCGGGTCGCATGACCCGGCGCTCAAAGAAGTGGCTTACTTGCCGCCGGGTTTGACGGCGAAACCCGCCACGTGAACGTTGAGGTTGTGGTTCACGCGAATACCGACATTGCCGCTGAGATCCTTCAGCGCTGTCCGCGGCAGCGCCTGGACTTGCGCGCCGTTGACGAGGAAACGCACCGAGTCCGACGCGACTTTGATGGCCAGCTCGTTCGAGTTCGGCGAATCGTCGAACTTGTGGACGCTCGCCGCGGGACTCCAATCGACGAGTTTGTGGACTTCCGGTCCGGCTCGGTGGTTGACCAGGAACTGCCCGCCCTGGCGCACCTCGAAGTAGAGATACGTCTCCTTCGACGCGTCGCTTAGATCCCGCCCGCCCACGAACAGACCGTACGCCTCACCGAGGTCGCCATGGCCGATGTTCTTCTCCCGCTGCCCGAAGGTTGCCGACACGGTGAAGTTGTCCTTCTGTTCCAGCGCCGGCTGCCAGTAGATCGCGGCGCCACCCGAAGTGACGTGGAACCCGGAGCCCATCGTCACGAACTTCGCCGCCTTCGTCATGTCCTTGTCGTCGAGGCGCATTGACCAGCCGTCCGGAAGGGGCGCGGCGGTCACGGCGGACGTCGGATCCTTGTCCTTGCCTTGCTGCTGCTGCGCGCAGAGCGGCGCGGCCACGGCGAGCGCGGCCAGCACGGAGCACGCGATCATGGAACTACGCATGACTTCTACCTCGTGAAGCTCGTTGAGCCGGGGAATATGGACGTGTGCACGGGGCGTCGCTACCTGATCGGCGATCGGCGATGGGCGCTCGGCGGTGGGGAGAACAGCGCGGTTCCCACCGCCCATCGCCGATCCCCCATCGCCCTAGTATCCAGCAGCGTGCCCATCCTTACGAGGGTCCGAGCCCGCGACGTATCCATGCGCGAGCTTGATGATCGCCTGGCTCCCGCCGAACTGCGACGGATTCGCGATGTTCACGTCGTGGCCGAGCGCCCGTAGCTGCGCGATCACGTCGTCGGGCATGGCCGATTCCACGATGACACGCGTGCCCGACATGTGTCGGAAGCGCGCCGCGTCCTGCGCCTGCTGAATGTTCTGACCGAACACCAGCAAGTTGATCAGGAATTGTGCGTGGCCCTGTGCCTGCATCGCGCCGCCCATCAGGCCGAAGCTCATGTACGGCTCGTCGCCGGTGCCGTCCGCGGCCGAGTTGGCCCCCGGCTTGGTCACGAACCCCGGAATCAGCGTGTGAAACGGACGCTTCCCGGGGGCCACGGTGTTCGGCAGACCGGGATCCATCGTGAATCCCGCGCCGCGATCGTGCAACGCGAAGCCGGTGCCTGGCACAACGACACCCGATCCGAACTCGTCGAAGTTGCTGTTGATGAACGAGACCATGTTCCCGTCCTTGTCGGCCACGGTGAGATACACGGTCTCGCTCGACGTGCGCGCCGGCCCCGGCTCTGTTTGCGTCATGGCCTTCTTCTCATCGATATGACTCCGTCGCTCGGCGATGAAGTCGTCGGCGAGCAGACGGTTGACGGGAACCGTGAGGTGGTCGGCATCGCCGATGTACCGCCCGAGATCCGCGTACGCCAGTTTCTTCGCCTCGATGAGGTGATGGAGATAGGGCGCCGAGTTCTGACCCATTCCCTTCAAATCGTAAGTATCCAGGATGCGTAGCATCTCGAGCACGGCAACGCCCTGATTGTTCGGCGGCAGCTCCCAGACGCGGTAGCCCTTGAACATCGTCGAGATCGGCGTGACCCACGTCGGCTGGTTCTTCTTGAGATCATCCAGCGTGAGGAAGCCGCCGAGCTTCTGAACGTGCGCGATGATCTTCTGCCCGAGCGTGCCGCCGTACAGCGCCGCCGGTCCTTCCTTGGCGATCTGACGCAGCGAGTTCGCCATGTCCGGGTTGCGGAACCAGTCGCCTGCCTTCGGCGGCTCGCCTTCGACGAGAAATGTGGCTCTTGCACCTTCGTCGTTCGCGAGAATCGTCCTCTGCCCCGCCCAGTCACCCGAGATGACAGGCGTGACGACGAACCCTTTATCGGCGTAGCCGATTGCAGGCTGCAAGACCTGCGAAAGCGTCATCGTCCCGTACTTCTTGAGCAGCGCGTCCCATCCGGCGACGGCGCCAGGGACAGTGACGGTCTCGATCCCGCGCGACGGCATGCGCGTCCGCCCGCGCTTCACGAGCTCTTCGCGGCTCATCAACGAACCCGCGCGCCCGCTCGCGTTGAGTGCGACGAGCTTCTTCTCCTTCGCGCTCCAGACGATGGCAAACATGTCGCCGCCCGGGCCGGTCATCATCGGTTCGACGACGGCGAGAACGCCCGCCGCCGCGACCGCCGCGTCGATCGCGTTGCCACCGTGCTCCATCACTTCGATGGCGGCCGTTGTCGCCAGCGGCTGGCTCGTCGCCGCGACGCCATTCGGCGCGTAGACGGGCGATTTCCCGGCCATCGTCGCGACGCGGTGGGTTTCGACGGGCGCGCGTTGCGCGTCAGCGGAAGTTGCGAAGGACATCACTGCGGCCGTGAGAAGGAGTCCGAATCTTGATGACTGCGCGAGCATGTTCCGTCCTCATTGGGGGCTTCTGGTATCTCGTCGTCAGTAGGAACAACGTTACTCCCTGAACGACGGACGAGCGAGGCCTAACGTTGGAGCGCCGACAGATCGTCTGTCGTGTCGACGTCGCGCGGAGGATCGGTATCGACGTCCACGAACTCGACGCGCGATGGGTCGCGCGCGATCAGGTCCCGCGCGCCGACATCGCCGCTCGCGTTCGACGCTTCGGCGAAGACAGCGCGCGCGAGGAGCACCGGATGGCTGCGAACGCCGCGGTACCGCGCGGAGACGATCGCTTGTTGCGTTTCGCGCCATCGCAGAATCACTCGGCGAATGACTTCACGATCGACTGAAGGCTGATCGCCGAGACCGATGACGATCGCATCGACCTCCGGCCGCAGCGCCCGAATCCCCGCGGCGAGCGATGACGAAAGGCCGCGCTCCCACCCTGCGTTCTCGACGAGGTGCGCCGCCACGCCGTCGAGCGCGCGACGCACGGGCTCGGCGTCCGATCCCACCACAACCGAGAGCTCGTCGGTCTCCGCGGCCAGCGTTTCAGCTGACCGCCGCACGATCGGAGTTCCGTCGAGCAGCGCGAGAAGCTTCTGCGATCCGAATCGCCGCGCCCCGCCGGCGGCGAGCAAGAGCCCGGCGATCACGCCGGCGGAAGCGCGGCGACCGCGCGACGTAGCGTGTCGAGCGGCAAGATCGCGCACTTGCGGCGTCCCGGCGGCGGCTCGCCTTCGAGCGACGCGAACAGCCAGACCGCGTCGATCTTCAGCGCGTCATCGGCCGACATTCCGCGCACGCGCTCGGTGAGCAGCGACGCCGACGCAATACAGAGGGCGCACGCGTCGGCGCTGAAGCGCGCCTCGGTCACATGGGAGTGGTCGCCGCGAAGCTCCACGCGAATCCGGTCGCCGCAGAGCGGATTGGCGCCTTCTGCCGATGCCGACGCATCGGGCAGCGGACCGCGGTTCTTGGGGTGACGGAACAGGTCGATCACCACACGACGGTACGCCCCCCCCCCGCCCCCTGCCGTCACGCACGCTTTCCGCTGTACACCGCGACGATTTCCGAGAGGATCGACAGAGCTACTTCCGCCGGCGCCTTGCCGCCGAGGTCGAGCCCGATCGGCGTGTGGACGCGCGCCAGCTCCTCGTCGGTGAACCCTTCGCTGCGCAACAAATCACGCATCGCGACGCCTCGCTTCCTGCTCCCCAGCATCCCGATGTATCCGACGGGTTTTCTCAGCACGTCGCGCAGCACCGGGAGCTCGTACTTGTAGTCGTGCGCGAGCAGGAGAACGGCGGTGCGGCGATTCGCGTCGATGGCGCCGACGATCTCGGAGGGCATTCCGATCAGCACGTCGTCCGCCTCGGGAAATCGCTCACGTGTCGCGTAACGGTCACGCCCGTCCACGATCACCGTTCGCATCTCCAGCTCGCGCGCCATGCGGGTGAGCGACATCGCGATCTGACCGGCACCGACGATCACGAGCGTGAGCGGCGGCGCGATGCGATCGACGAATGTCCGATCGCCGAGCGACGCGTCATCGAGCGCGTCGATCGCCGCGGCGTACGACGCGGCGCCGGATTGAATCGGCGTGACGATCGCCGTGGGCTCCCCCGCCGACAGCAACTCCATCGCCTGACGGTGCGCGGCGATCGTCGGGTCGTCGGCCGCGCCGAGATCGACGCGCGTGAGCAGCACCTCGAGCGTTCCGCCGCAGGTGAGACCGATCTCCCAGGCCTCGTCGTCGTCGAGCGAGATCGAGAGGAGCCGGCGGTCGGCGTCGTCCTTGTCGAACAGCGCGTCCGCCGCCTCGACGACCTGCGCGTCGACGCACCCGCCGATCGTCACACCGCCGATGATCCGCCCGCTTTTGCCGACGATCATCTTTGCGCCGATTTTCTTCGAAGACCCGGCGGTCGCGGACACCAGCGTCGCCAGCGCGACCTCGGACTCGTCGCGCAGCGCGGGATCCGCGGGATCGATCAGACCGTATTTGTTTGCCATCGCGATATAGTCTGCGCCTCGACGCGGTCGGACACAATCACGTCATTCTCCGAGCGCGCCGGCGGCGTGGAGCGCGTCCAGCCAGACGCGCCGGACTTCGCTCGCCCCGCGCGCGTTCGGCTCGATCAGCGACCGGCGCCAGTACCAACGGTCGGCGTCTTCCGCCGCGACGCCGTGCCCGAGGAAGTGCGCATAGACGTCGGCGAGGACCGCCCGCGGCGTTCCCGAGGCGATGCGACGGATGTGCGCGTTCAGCCGGTCGAGGATCTCCAGCGGAAGCGGTCCCCCCCCGGCATCGTCGGACACGCCGGGAATCTTCGCGCTACGGTCTGACGGGTCGTACACGGTCGTGAGGACGTACGTGCCCTGCGGCAAACGGCTGCGCAGCGTCTCGACGAGAAAGTCGTAGGCCTCCTCGATGTCGTGCTCGATACGCTCGAGCAGCGACCGCCGGGGACGATTCGAGTACGCGCTCAACAGATCGTTCCCGCCGATCGTCAGGGTGACGAGCACCGGGTCGTCGCCCTCTTCAACGAGCGTCAGCTGTTCGCCGAAGACGTCGCCGATCGTCGCCCCGTCCTGCGCGAGGTGCTGGAGCTCGATTCCCGGGGACAGCGTCGTGAGATCCTCGCCGACGAAGTCCGGCCAATGCGCTTCAGAGTTTTGATATAGCAGCGACGCCGCGCCGATCGGCGCCACGTGGCCGGCGCTCACCGTCCGTTCGAGCGCAACGGCGACGTCGATGTCACCGGCGTCGAGGGCCGGGTAGAGATCGATCGACACGGAGTCGCCGAGGGCGATGTATCTGGTGAACACGTTCGGTGGTAGTGCTCAGACCGGCGCGCGAAGTCCCCGTGTGCCCAGCACGCGCGCCACGACGTCCCCGATTTTGTTGTTCGGCGTGCTCGCGCCGGCGGTGATGCCGACGCTGATTCGTCCATTCGGAAGCCAGCCCTGGGCATCCCGTTCACTGTGCTGAACGCCGGCCGGCCGGTAGTGGATCGTCCCGCGATCCGGATCGATCCCCGACGACGACTCGATGTGATAGGCCGGCACTTTTTCGGCGCACAGCGCGGCGAGCGAGATCGTGTTGCTCGAGTTGAACCCGCCGATCACGACCATCAGGTCCACACCCTCGTCGAGCAGCTCGCGCACCGCGTCCTGCCGCTCCTGCGTCGCACTGCAGATCGTGTCGAAGCTGCGGAAGTCGCTCGCGCGCGCCGCGTCGCCTCGTGCGCGACCAATCGCCGCGCCGACTTCCTCGCCGATCGCCAGCGACTCGCGCGCCAGCATCGTCGTCTGGTTGGCGACACCGATACGCCGCAGATGGGCCTCCGGATCGAAGCCCGGCGACACCGCGTGCGCGAACGACGCCATGAGCTCGGTCGTGGTCAGCTTTCCTTCGATGTAGTCGCAGACGAGCCGCGCTTCATCCATGTGCCGCACGATGAGATAGTGACCGTCCGGATGCTTGCGGACCTGCGACGCGGTGGCGCGTGTCTCCTCGTGGTAATACTTGCCGTGGATGAGCGCCGTGAAGCCGTCGCGCGCATAGCTCTCGACGCGCTTCCAGACGTTGAGCACGGAACCGCACGTCGTGTCGACGAGCACACAGCCGATGTCGCGCAGCGCGGCGAAATCGTCGATCGTCACGCCAAAGGCCGGCAGAATGACCACGTCCCCCGCGCCAACTCGACCGAAGTCGAACGCGGCGCCGGCGTCACGCATCAGGATCTCGACGCCCATCTCGCGGAGCCGATCGTTGACGTGTGGATTGTGGATGATCTCACCGACGAGGAAGATCCGTTTGTCCGGAAACTTCCGGCGTGTTTGGTAGGCGTAATCCACCGCGCGCTCGACGCCGTAACAGAAGCCGAACTCGCGGGCGAGGCGGATCGTGACGTCCCCGACCGTCACTCGATAGTCCTGCGACCTCAGCAGGTCGACGACGCGGCCGTCGTAGTCCGCGGCGAGCTCGTCCCGCACCTCCGATTGGAGGCCGAATCCTTTGCGGAAATACGTGGACGGCTCCGCCGGCGGTGTCATGGTTGTAAATGTAGTCCGCCGCATCTAGGATAGCCGCCATGACCACACGCCGGCCGCTGCTCCGCCCTCCGGCCATCGTCAAGGGCGACACGATCGGCGTCGTTTCGCCGTCCTACGCGCCAAAAGCGGGCTGGCTGCAACGCGGCATCCGCGCACTCGAGCGAGCCGGCTTCAAAGTCTTGCTCGATCCCGAGGTCGACCGCCCGCCGCGTTTCATCCGCGGCGAAGATCAGCGGCGCGCCGAGAGCCTCATGAGCATGTGGGTCAACCCGCAGGTGAACGCGATCATCGCGAGCACCGGCGGCTACGGCGCCGTGCGTCTTTTGCCGCATCTCGATCCCAAGGTCTTCCGAGACAACCCGAAGATTCTCGTCGGATACTCGGACATCACGGCACTTCATCTCTGGCTGATGCGCCGCGCGGATCTGCGAAGCTTTCACGGCCCGACGGTGGACGACCTGATTCCCAGCCTGCGCGACCCGACGATGGTCTCGCTGATCACGGCGCTCACGACGCCGTGTCCGCCGGCCAAGATCGGACGCGAGCTCTCGCGCGGCGTGGTCGCGGGCAAGGCGACGGGGCGACTTGTCGGCGGGAACCTCTCGCTGGTTCAGCAGACTATCGGCACGCGGTATCAGGTGGACATGGAAGGTGCGATCCTCTTCATCGAAGAAACGCGCGACCCGATGTCGGTCGTCGACGAACGACTCGTCCACATGCGGGCGGCCGGGCTGCTTCAGTCAGTCGCGGGAATCGTCTTCGGACAACTCTCACTCGACCGATCGGAAGAGGACGAGTTCGAGGATTTTCTCCTCGACCTGATCGCGGATCTCCAAGTGCCGGTGTTGATGGATTTTCCCGCAGGCCATGAAAACCCAAACCTCACGATCCCATTCGGCACGGAAGTCGAGATGGTGGTCGAAGAAAACCGGGGCTGGATCAGTTACAAGGAAGACGCACTCACCGCACCCGTCCCAGCCAGCCCCTAGCCGTTCCCCGCCGTCAACTCGTCACGCCGTCTCCGCGCCTTTCCGCGGAAATCCGTGCCGTTCTCCGCGTCAAAATGCTGTTGATGGAGTTTGAATGGCTGCAGTCGCCAGACCGGCCACCACCAACATTCGGCTAAGGGCATTTGGACACGGATTTCGCGGAAAGGCACGGAGACGGCGTGAACGGGGACGAGACGAAGTTGTTGCATCATGAGCTGACGCACTCCGTCATTGGCGGGATGTACAACGTCCACACGGAGCTCGGCGTGGGCTTCGCTGAACCGGTCTACGCCAACGCCCTTGCAGTGGTGCTACAGAACGCCGGCCTGCGGGTGGAGCGAGAGGTGCCCTTCGAAGTGGTCTTCCGTGGCGTGGTGGTCGGCCGGTACCGAGCTGACTTGATCGTTGGAGGAAAGATCGTTGTTGAAACCAAGGCGCTGCACCGCCTGGACGTGAACGGAACGCTGCAGCTTCGGAACTATCTCCGAGCGTCGGGACTTTCCGTCGGTCTACTTCTGAATTTCGGATCGAAACCGGAGCACAAAAGGGTCATTCTGACCCCCGAATTCGCTCACCCGGGCCGCCCCCGTACAATTCCGGCGTAATGAACGGCGCCAGCGCATAACTCACGAGCGACTCGTACGCCTGCTGACGATCGACCAGGCCGGCAGTGAGAATCCCGACCGCTCCCTTGCCGTGCTTCGTGTTCCGCTCGTTCACGTAGCGATCCATCGCGTGGCCGAGCTCGAGCCCTCCGCGAATCAACTCCGCCACCGCCGACGGCAGCGGCATCGATAACGACCCGCCCACTCCGTGTTGGTCCTCCGCGTCGACGACTGCCGCCCACGCGCAGGTACGCATCGATCCGTCGGGCATCTCGACGACGCCGCCTTCGATGCCGACGCCGAGCTCGGCGCCCGTCGCTTCTCGCGCGGCGCGGGCGCGGGCGAGCGCGCCGCGAATCGTTTCGTCGTCGCCCATCGGCTGATCGCGCACCGTCGAGGGAACACCGATCGACGTGATCTCCGCGCTCGCGCCCGCCGCGACGAGCACCGCGCGAACCGCCGCCACTTTCACCGGATTCGTCGAGCCGACCGCGACGCGGCGCAGCGCTTGTAACGACATGCTAAAAAGTAGCTGAACGTTACGAAATACCGATCGAAGCGCGGCTAATGTATCGACCACGCGCCGATTGGAATAGCCCCGATACGTTTCCGCCGAAAAATTGGTCGTCCGATGCTGTTCGCTTGCTGCGCGTCGTTCGGCGCGGTATGCTTGTCGTCCCCCGTCGCGAACGATGCTCACACTCACTCCTCCTTCCGCCAATCCCGCCGCGATTCCCTTCGCGCAGCGTCCGACGATGGAACGCTCGCCGTTCGTTTTTGTCGGCGAGCGACTGTGGTTGGACTTCGTGAACTCGGAGTTCGGCATTCGACGCTTCGACGCCTTGCGCGACTTCGAGTCGATGGTCCGCTGGCTCGAAGCAGCCGCCCTGCTCGACGTCGAGCGCGCCACCGGCATTCGCCGGCGCGCGCAACAACAGCCGGCGGGCGCGACCGCGTCGCTCATCGACGCCCGCCGTGTCCGCGCCGCGCTTCGCGGTCTCGCCGAGCGCGGGCCGACGAGCGACCGCGTGCGCGTCGAAGGCCTCGTCGAGATCAACCGCGTCCTTGGACGCAGCGCCGGAACGCGCCGCGTCGAGCAGCGGGGCGATGGCACCTTCATTCGCTCGTTCGTCCCCGTCGGCGACGCGTTCGCCGGACTCGTCATCCCCGTCGTCGAGTCGGCCGCCGACGCGCTCATTCTCGGCGAGCTGTCGCGCGTGCGTCGCTGCGCCGATCCGCGCTGCCAACGTGTATTCTTCGACAACACGAAGAACGGTCGTCGTCGCTGGTGCGACATGGCCACGTGCGGCAACCGCGCCAAGGCGGCGCGCCATCGGGAGAAGCTGAAGTCGCATTGAGTCGCAGCGTAGAAGTCGTTCGGACGTACCTGGAGCTGCGATCTCCCGCGCAGCTCCGCCCCGCCCCACCGCCAAACAGCGACGTTCGCTTTGTTCGTCGCGATCGGATCGCGGTCGACGCGTATCGGCGGCTTTACCGGGACGTTGGCGACCGGTTGTACTGGCGCGATCGCAACGCGTGGACGGACGCACAGCTGGCGCAGCACCTGGCACGCCGTGAGATCACCGTCTGGGAATGCCTCGTCGATCGCGAGAGCGCGGGCTATTTCGAGCTCGATCGCCATGACGACGGATCAGTCGAGATCGCGTATTTCGGTCTGCGTCCGGAATTCATCGGCCGCGGGATCGGGAAGGCGATGTTGACGCGCGCCGCGGACGAAGCGTGGGCACTCGGCGCCGATCGCGTGTGGTTGCACACGTGCACGCTCGACTCGGCGCACGCGCTGCCGAACTACCTCGCCCGCGGCTTCACTCAGTTTCGCCGCGAGACCTACACGGCGGAGCTGCCGGACGATTGACTCGTCACCCGCGCGGCCGGCGTTTTCGCTTGCCGCCGCGGCTTTCCGCCGGACGAAATCGCTCCGAACGGCTCCCGCCCGCCCCGCCCGCCCCGCCGCCGGCCCCGCCCCGTCCATCGGCGCGGCGGCCGTCGCGTCGCGAATCGGCGACGCGGCGATGGTCCTTCAGCCGTTCGCCGGTTTCCCCCCCCGGCGCGCGCCGGTCACGTTTCCGGTCGCGGCGCTCTTGTCGCCGCGTGTTGTCGGAACGATCGAGGTCCGCGAGCTCCTCCTGGGTGAATGGGCGTTCTAGCTCGTCTTGCAGCGCCGAGAGAGAGCTCGCGCGCGCGGCACCGCGCGCACCGCGGGTCACGATGAAGCGCAACGGACGATCTAGCGCGGGCAGCTCTTCCTCGGCGAGCGTGCGTGCCAATTTCTCGGGAAGCCTCAGTCGGGCGACGCCGACGGCTGTGCCCTCCGCCGTCTCCTCGACGTCGTAGTGAATCTCGACGTCGCGGTCGCGCACGCGCGTGCTCGACGGAAGCGATGCATAGCGCTCGCGCGTTGCCGCGGGCACGATGGCGTCCGCGTCGACCTTGATCTGCGCTTGTTTGAACTGCGCCAGCGAGCTGACATTCGACAACTGACGTTCGTACAGCGCGGTGAGATCCGCGAAGCTCAGCCGCGGCGTCTGACCGCCCGAGCGGCGGTACGTGTCCCTGATTAGCTCGACCGCGTCCTGGTTCTCGCGCGCGCCGTGATGCCGGGCTTCGCCGCGAGCCAGGGCCTCCGCCAACGCGTGGCGTGCGCGATCGGCGAGCTCCGGCGGGAACTCGTCGATCGCTTCGATGTCGCGCTGAAGCTCGAAACCGTGGTAGGTCACGCGGCGGCGCAGCGCGAGCGGCGACCGCCGGTTGTTCGCGTCGTACACGACTTCGCCCGCCGCGACATCGGCGAAGCGCCGAAGCAGGTCGTGCGGGATCTGCGTTCCCTCGATCGACGCGCGCGGGTTGCCGAACTTGTCCGCGAAATAGCGAAGCTCGCCGGCGATCGCGCCCCAGCTTCCGCAGACGCTCGTCTTCGAGACGCGCGCCTCGTCGCCCCACGACGTCTGCTCGTCCACCACCACCGTGAACGGCATGTAGCCGGCGAGCAGCTCCTGGAACGAGCGAAGCTCTTCCTCGCCGGCGTTGAGCATCCTGGCCGGGAGTGGAAGGCCAACGGCGCGATAGACGCTCGCCATTCCGAGCGCCGCATCCTCGATCGACTTCACGAGCGCGCCGCGACGCTCGGCCCAGCGCTCGATCCGCTCTTCGTCAAAAAGGTGGCGCGGCAAACCGTAGACGACACCCATGCGTCCCGCGTATTGATACGCCTCCGCGTAGAGATTGTACGCGGTGAGGTGGTCGCTTCCCGGAACGATGACGCCGTCCAGATCGCGCTCGTCGCGCGTCATTCGGTGAAGCGATTCGATCGATGCCATGACGGCGAGGTACGGCATCAACAAGTCGTCCGCGTTCACGAGGAGCTCGGCCCATGCCCGCTCGACCGGCATCGCCTCGACGGCGCGCCCGTAGTTCGTGAGGCGCCCGCGCTCGACGATGCCACGCTCCTCGAGCAGTGCCATCGCGCGACGATAGGCAATCTTGTCGAGCGGCACAGGGAGCTCGAGCTCGTCGGCGCGTACGCCCAGCGCGGCACAGGTGATCGCAACCCGCTCGGAGTCGCCGGCAAGCTGGAACTCGGGCTCCGTCGGTTGGAGCTGGTCGAATTGGATGTCGCGGTCGGAGAGGATGAAGACGCGGCCGCCCTGCACCCGGCCGTGCACCCGCCCCGCCATCTGCAGGATCTCGTTCGCGCCGAGGTGCTCCTGCGTCAACACGTTCCGCCCGCGATCGATCGCGTTGAAGAACTTCACGTCGTCGATGATCACCGTGTCCAGCCCGCGCACGTTCAACGCGCTCTGGCCGGCCGCGGTCATCGCGAGAAAGAAGGGCTTTCCTTCGCCGCCCTCGAGGAACGGGCGGATGACGCGGATCGGTTCCCCGCCGTGGTAGAACGCCGTATTGACGCGCGGCGCCGAGCGTTGCACGTGCTCCGCGGCGTCCTCCACCCCTCGACGCGTCGGAACGAAGAGCGCGACGCCGTGTCGTTGCTTTACGAGCTGCCGGAGAAAGGTTTCGTCGAGAAACTGCAGCGGCTTCTTGTTGATCACTCGAACTTGCGCCGCCTTGTTCGGGTCGAAGTCGTAGACTTCGAGCACGTCGCCCGAGTTGAGATACCGCGCGTAGAAGTCCGGGTTGACCGTCGCCGAGAGCCAGATGAAGCGGGTGCCGACGCGTTTGCCCAGCGCGAGACACAGCTCGAGCTCGGCCGACGTCTGATGGATCTCGTCGACGACAATGGTGTCGGTGCGCAGAATGTCGCCTTCCTCGAACCACCGCCGCGCGATCCCCGTCGTGACGATGATGACGTTCCACGTTGGCGTCTCGGGTGTCGCTTCGCGCTCCCGGTTCACGACGCCGACTTTGAGCTCCGTGGTGTGGAGGATCTGCTCGGCGATCGGGCGGATGGCGAGTGTCTTCCCCGTTCCCGTGCCGGCGATGATGCCGAACCCACGACCCGCCGCTGCGAGCTCGCGCACGCGCGCGCCGTGGTGCTCTTCGAGGTACGTGTCGATGTGAAGGCGCAGCGCGAGCTCGATCGTCTCGCAGGCCGCGCGCGTCGGAGCGATCACGATGACCCGGCCAGTCGCGGGCTCCGACCGGACGAAGGTGTCGTGCTCGGGGATGTACGGATCGCGAACGGTTCGGATCACGCACCCCGTTGGAGCAAGGAGAAGGCCGTGAGCGTTCTCTGCTTTGCTCTACTCAGGCGGCTTGATCTGGAACGCCGGCGGCTTTCCGCCCGTGAAGCCTTTTGCATTGGGTGGAATCTTCGGCTTGTCGCCCAACTTCTTCGCGGAATCTGCGAAATCGTCACCGAAGATCACTTTGCCGTTGGAAGGGCGGTTCTTGATCGCCGTCGGACAATCGGTCGCTGCTGGTTGCTGCGCTGCAGGGACGCCTTCGATCCAGACGCGGCACATGCCCTTCGGCGGACGCGAGTCTGCCGGAATCACGTTTCCTTTCTTCGCGCTATCCTTCTGCGCCGCGCCCTGCGCCATGACAGGCGCGGCCGTAGCGACGATGAACCCACACGAGAGCACCACCAACAGCTGCCTCATCTCCCCTCCACTGCATCCCGTACACCGAGTGCCACGAACCGTTCGAAGCAGGCGCGGTGCCAACTAATCTCATCGTCGGGACGGACGGAAGATTAACGATTTCAACAACTTGGTGGAAACACTGTATACATATTTGTTCCGGCTGTGTCCGTGGGGTGGGAATCGGCCGTCCTGGCAATGGGACGATGGGCGATCTCGCCGGTCCATCCCCCTAATCGCCGAAACTGATCCCCGTCTCGCGCGCCGTCAAAACAACGTCGTGATTGGGATCGACGCGCTTCGGTGTCTGGAGCGCTTCCTCGATTGGGATCGTCACGATGTGCGGTGACTGGAGGGCGACCATGTGGCCCCACTTGCCGTTCGCGACCGCGCGAACCGCCGCGCCACCGAAGCGAGTCGCTAGCAGCCGATCGTAGCCCGTCGGCATGCCGCCGCGCTGCAGGTGGCCGAGGACCAGCGAGCGCGTCTCCTTTCCAGTGCGCTCGGAGATTGCGCGCGCGATCGGCTCGCACACGCCACCGAGTCGCGGCGCTTCGCCGGGCAGTGAGCTGCCGAGCAACGAGACGTGGCCGCCCTGGGGAAACGCGCCCTCCGCTACGACGACGATCGAAAAGTGCCGTCCGGCTTGATCGCGTGACGTGATCTTCTCGCAAACCTTGTCGATGTCGTACGGGATTTCGGGAATGAGGATCACGTCCGCCGTGCCCGCGACGCCTGAATGCAGCGCGATGAATCCCGCGTCGCGTCCCATCACTTCCATGACGATCACACGGTCGTGCGACTCGGCGGTCGTGTGCAGCTTGTCGATCGCCTCGAGCGCGGTGTTCACCGCGGTGTCGAAGCCGAACGTCGTCACCGTGCCGCTCACGTCGTTGTCGATCGTCTTCGGCACGCCGACGATTTTCATGCCCTTGTCGCAGAGCAGCTTCGCGATGGTGAGCGATCCATCGCCGCCGATCGAGATGATGGCGTCGATACCGAAACGCCGCGCGTTCTCGAGGAGCTCATCGGATCGATCCTCCTCGAGGACTCGACCGTCGGGCTGTTTGCGCGGGTAATGAAAGGGATTTCCGCGACTGGTCGTGCGGAGAATCGTGCCGCCGAGATGGGCAATGCCGCGCACGCTATCGCGCGTCAGCGGGATCACCTCGTCTTCGCCCATGAGGCCGGCGAAGCCGCGTTTGATCCCCAAGACGTCCCATCCGCGATTGAGCGCGGACAACACGGCGGCGCGGATAACGGCGTTCAAACCCGGGGCGTCGCCGCCGCCGGTCGAGATGGCGATTCGCATTCGTTCGTTGAAGTGGACCGCACCGCCGACGCCGGCGGCTTACCCTGTCGCGCCGGCCGCCGACTCCAGCAATCTCACGATCTCACCCGGAGCTGCGTGGCGCCGTGTCACCGACTTCTGGAACACCGGCTTTCCTTCGGCCGAGACCTCGAAGCGACCACCCGACGAGGGAACCAGCTCGACCTGCGACCCCGGGAATCGTTGACGAATCTCCGCCGCCAAACTGGCGGCGCGAGGTTCGTAGTTTCACATAGTGCAGTATTCGATCGTGATTCGCATAGACCAAGAGTAGTTGGCTACTCGGCTGCTCGGCTACTCGGCTGTTGCCCACCGCCCATCGCCGACCGCCCATTGCCCGCTGTCATTTCAGCGCGTTCCAGTTCGCCAGCGCGTTCAGCACCAACGCGAAGCTGCCATGCGTTTGGAAACGCCACATTGGCCGAATGCCGAACATCACCATGTGGCCCTTGCCGAGCGGCACGTCTACGACCGCCGCCTTCCCCACCATCTCTTCTCCATGGAGCATGCCACCGGACACGAGGAGCGAGTCGATGTTGCCATTCATGCGAAGAATCGTGCGAGCCGTCATCGCGGGGGCCGCACCGGCGCCACCGGCGCCACCGCCGCGTCCGCCGAAACCGCCGCCGCCGCCCCCAACGTTGAAGAGTGGCGCTCCCTGCTTGTAGTAGACCGAGAGATTGTCCTGATCGTAGCCGTACACGATCGGGCTCGCCTTGTCAGCGACCTGCGCGCGGAACACCGACCCGCGCGCCCACAGGCTGTCACTCGGCGCGACGCTCAACGCGCCGTACGTGAATCCGAGATCGAGCGGCAGCCTGGCGGTTTGACCTTCGGTGATGAACAAGCCGCCGCGGGCGATAAACCGCTGAAGCGCCATCACGCCTTCGAGCCCCATCGAGCCGCGGGTGTCGTCGGTCGAGTCGGGCGTGCCGAGGTTCGGCGTCTTGGCCGTCTTCTTCCAGGGAATCGGCTTGCCCGTCGCCGGCTTCGTCGCGAGCAGCGCCTGCGCCGACGTTCCCGCTGACGGGAAGATCACGACGTCGTAGTTGTCGAGGATCTTCGTGTCGGCCAGCCGCTGGTCGGCCATGTAGGTGTACGGAATGCCCATGAAGTCGAAGGCGTAGCGCACCCAACCTTCGTCCTGGGTGTTGTTCCACGTGTGGATGTACGCGATGCGCGGCGTGCTCACCGCGTGCGATTTCACCGTCGGCGCGCTCGCCACGGCCGTTGCCGGCAAACCGAGATCGGCGATCGTTGCCGCGGCGCCCTGTCCTTCGACGATGAAGGTGCCGGCCGGGAAGCTCGCTCCGTTCGCGGTGAACGCCGAGTCGGCGACGGCGACCTTCGCGCCCTTCACCTTCCATGGCAGCGCCGCCGACCGCCAGTCGCCGAGGTGCCGGACGAGCAGCACCGAACCGGTTCCCGTCGTCGTTCCGCGAACCTTTGCGTCGGCGTCGAGCGCCTTCATCGGCTTCGCGAGGACCGCCGAGTCGACGACCTTTAGCGTTTGCACATTGTAGAGCTCATCCAGCGTCCAGCCGATGTCGTCGTATGGCGACGGATCGTCGGCCGGCTTGAAGTGCTGGTAAGCGAGAATCGTCCGCACGGTCTGTGTGTAGGGCTGGTCCATGCGGATGATCCAGTCACCGGCGTGCACCGTGGCGGGACGACCGATCGGATCCTTGCTCGCTGGAGCCGCCGCGGAATCAGCGCCCCCGCCCGCAGGCGCTCCACCGCGCGCCGCACCGCCGCCGGCCCCGCTCGGAGCGTTTGCGCCCGCGCCGCCGCGACCCTGTCCACCGCGTCCGCCTCCACGACCTCCTCGTCCGCCGTTGGCTGTTCCCTCAGCTGCCGCGCTTCCCTCCGCGCCCGATTGCCCGACGGCGCCATCGCCCGCCGCGAATGCACCGGCGCCCGGTCCGGCCTGACCGGCGCCACGTCCGCCGCGGCCCGTGCTCGCCAGAACTCCGGTCGAGATTCCGCCCGAGCGCACGCGCGCCGTATTCTGGGCAAGGAGTTGGCTCCCCTGACGCCCGAGGATCTGCGGCTCGACTCGCGTCGTGAAGTCCTGGGTCGCGACCTGTACTTCGGCGCCCTGCATGCGGAAGTAATTCACGAGGTCCGCGGCCTGTTGCGCCCGACGCTGGTCGTGCGGAATCACGTACGCGTAGGGCGCTTCCGTCTTCCCGCGCTTGATCAGTCGCTCGGCTTTCGCGACGAAGTTGTCGAGAAAAGTCTCCTTATGGTCCGTCAGATACTTCATGCCGAGGAGAACGCCGGTCTGCTGATAATTGATGTTGTTGCGGAAGCACCATCGCACACCCGGCACCGGAGGGTTGAACCGGTCCCACTCTTTCTCGGCCTGGCTCCCCGGGGTGAACGTCGTCGTCATGCACCCGTTGCCGCCCGGCCCCGTGGCGCTGAACGTCTCATAGAAGCGCCCGATCGAGTTGTGGAGGTTCACCATCGCCAGCATGTAGTTCGGCGCCCAGCCATCGTAGAAACCGTGGGTCCACACGCCGGGCATGTCGCGCTTCGCCATCTCGTTCATCTCGTTGTAGGCGAGCGTGTGCCACTCGTTCACGACGATCGGATCGAACTCGTCGTTGTACGGTCCGGTGCCCGTCATGATGTACATGAACGGCACCGACTCGTGCAGGTCGTGCACGATCGTGGGATGCCAGTTGAGGAATCCGGCGAGCATGTTGCGCGTGAGCTTTGCCGACATTCCGATCGCGTCACGGTTGTTGTCGTGCGCGGTGTACTGGCCCCAGTAGGAGAGCGGGATCGTCACGCTGTCACTCAACCGATAGTTGAAGACGTCGACCTGACGATCGCGTCCGTCGACTTCCGTCTGCGGCGTGATCAGCGTGATGGTGTTGTTGCGGATGCTCTGAATGAACGGCGTTTCCTCCACCGCCATTCGATAGAGCAGCTCCATGAGCATCTCGGGGCTGCCGGTTTCAGGCGAATGGATGCTTCCGGAAAGCCAATAAATCGGTTTCGCCTGCTTGATCAGGCGCGCCCGATCCGCTGCCGACAGTCCGCGAGGATCCGCCAGCTTGCCGAGCATCTGCCGGTATTCGTCGAGTCGCTTGATCGTGCCTTCGTCAGCCACGGCCGCGACGATCATCTCGCGACCTTCTTCGCTCTTGCCGAGCGAGAAGACCTTCACGCGCGGCGACGCCTTCTCGACGGCGCGGAAATACGCGTTGATCTCCGCGACATGCGACAGGTGCCCCGGCGAGCCCGGGACGTATCCCATCACCTTCAGGGGCGTCGGAACGCGCGACGACGCCGGAAGATGATCCACGAGCTCGGACGTGAACTTCCACTTCGGGTCGGTCGAGGTCAGCTCGCGAATCTTCGCCGTGTAGTCGACATCGTTGGATTGCGCGGCGGCAGGAAGGAACGCTGCCGCTACCAGCACCGCGGTGCCGGCGAGCTGCCGGAGGTACGTCATACGTCGCTCGACGTGAGAGGAGGGAGAGGAAAAGCGCGAAATGACTGGCGGGAACCGTCAGAATTCTACGCACTGTACAATAGGTTCGCTCCAGATGGGCGCCGCCGTTTTCCCTAGAATCCAGGACCCAAGACCTAGGATCTAGGAATGTGGTTCACCTCGGCGAGCCTGCCGATGACCGTGTCTTGTTTGGCGACGATCGCACGGATCGAGTCGAGCTGCGTCTGTAGAACGGCAAGGTCGTTCTTGAGACCCGCCATTTCGTTCGCGGCATCGTTCAGAGCTTGGGCGACGTTTGCTTCAGCCCGCGGGTTGACACACCCGGACAGCGCGACGAGGCAGCACGCAGAGACAACGAGGGTGAGGCGCGACATAAGTGGTTGGCGGAGAACGGTGAATCGGCGGGTTTGAAAGCGCGTGGATGCGGCAAAATGGTAGTGCTGATGGCGGCAGTCGAGACTGTTTTGGTGCCGTGCGTAAACCTGGTTTTTCTCTTCCGGAGGTCGCGGTGGTGCTCGCCATGATGGCGGTGGTGCTATCGATTGCGCTCCATCGGTTCGCGGCGCTACGCGACGCGACATCGGTGCGCGCCGCGACCGGCGATCTCGGAAGCGCCTTTTCTTTAGCGCGGCAAGTCGCCGTTTCGAATCGCCGCGTGGTCGCAATCGTGCTGGATACCGGTCGCGGTGTAGTGGAAGTGCGTTCGGGTGGAGCGAGGATCGCCCGTCGAGACTTGGCCGCGGCCTATGGGGTCCGTCTCGGCGCGAACCGCGACTCGGCGGTCTTCGACGCACGAGGGTTGGGGTACGGCCTGTCGAACTTGAGCATCGCGATTCAGCGTGGTCATTTTGTTGACACGTTGACTATGTCGCGCCTGGGTCGCGTCAGGTGGTAGCTGAGAGGAGGTGACGGGAGGGTCCGGCGCGCGCACGAGATAGCTTACGGGCATCTGATGTGACGTTAGCCGGACGGGGGTGGGTTATAAAACAGGACATGAGCGACGATGCCGCAGACGTTCAACGCGTGCTCGCGGGAGACGTTGAGGCGTACGCCGCGCTGGTGGACAGGTACTACGACCGGTGCGCGCGGTTTGCAATCCGGATGTTGGGCAACCGGGACGACGCGGAAGATGCGTTGCAGGCGACCTTCCTCCGTGCTTATCGGGCGCTCAATCGGTACCAGGAGCGGGACCGATTCAGCGCTTGGCTGTATCGAATCCTCGTTAATCAGTGTCGCAGTGTAGCGGCTCGCCGGGCGCATCGAGAGCGAGTGTTCGTGCGGGAAGAAGCGCTGCTGTTGAACGCACCGGACCGTTCGGCGGTGTGGACGGGTGAAGATGAGGAGTTCGTGCAGCGGGTGTTGAATGAGCTGGATCCGCTGCTGCGAGAGGCATTCCTCCTCAAGCACATCGAAGAAATGAGCTATGAAGAGATGTCGGCTCTTACTGGTGTCGGCGTCTCAGCATTGAAGATGCGTGTGAAGCGAGCGTGTGACCGACTACGCGAACGGTGGGAACGGATTCAGCATGACTGACTCGGAACAACATCCGTACGTTGAATGGATCGCCAGTGAGGCGCGGCGCCCGGTCGTTATGGACCCGGGAGCTCGCGACCGCATCATGGCAGCCGTTCGCGCCGAGCCGGTTCCCGTCCCCGCTGCCGCGTGGCGGCGGCTGCTGCAGCCGCGCGTCTTTCACATGTCTCCGGTCGGCACTGCGCTGCTGGCCGCTGGCCTCGTCGGTATTGGTGTCCTGACCGGCGTGGCAACGTCTAATGACCGGGGCGGCCGCGCGGCCGAGCATCCTCGAGATGTCGCTGTTTTGCCTTCGCAGCCCCCGGTTTCCCCCCCCCGCGACACCCTGTACAAGTTCGTCATCGTCGCTCCGCAGGCGGGCAAAGTCTCGTTAGTTGGAGACTTCAACGACTGGGACGTGGCGAAGACGCCGATGATCCGATCGGGACAGAGCGGCCTGTGGACGGTCGCCGTCCCGCTCGCGGCTGGGCGTCATCTCTACGCATTCGTCGTTGACGGAACGACCTGGGTTCAGGATCCGTCAGCGCCAATCGCACCCGACGACGGGTTCGGCCACGCCAATTCCGTGAAGCTCGTAGCCCGAGGGTCCTCGTCGTGAGTCGGTCCCGCGATCGGTCTCGCTCCAACGTGTTTGCGCACCTGCGATGGCTGCCACGGCTCGTCAGCGTGTCGGCAAGCCTGCTCCTCATTGCCCTGCCGCTCCGCGCGCAGGAGCCCGAGCAGCAGGATCGTATGGCGAAGCTCGACGTCAAGACGCGAGCAGCGGTCGAGTTGATGTATGACTCGGCCGCGGCGGAGGGGCTCCCCACCCAGCCCCTTCGCTCGATCGCTTACCTCGGCATCACGCGCAAGGCTGATGGCCGGCAGATCATCGCGGCGGTTCGGCGAGAGCTTGTGCTGCTGCGGACGGCGAGGAATTCGCTGGGACGCGTCGACGAACAAGAGCTTATGGCTGCCGCCGCGGTGCTCGACGCCGGAGCGAAGCCGGCGCAGCTCGCGGTCTTCAAGAACAAACAGCGGGGGCGAAGCGATCTGTCGGCCTTCACGGTTTGGGCCGACTTGATCACGCGCGGTGTTTCCGGCGAGGATGCGTACTCGGCTATTACCCGTCTGTGGGACGACGGCGCTGACGACGCCACTTTCATGAGCTTGTGGAACAACGTTCAGTCGGACATTCTTAGAGGGTTGAATCCGGGGACGGCGCTGCAAAACCGGATTCGAGAAGCCCCAGGACGTCCACCGACCACAAAGGGTCCGCAGACGCCCGAAGGGCAGGAGAACGCGCGCTCGGAATGATATGAACGAGCCGAAGGTCGCCATCCTGGTCTTCTCCGCAGCGCTGACGCTGCCCGCCAACGGCGGACTCGTGGCGCAAGTCGCCTCGAAAATCGAGGCGGGGCAGTACTCGGTATCCGATGGCGTCGTTCCGAGCAGCGTACTACGGCTCACCCCCAACATTCAGTACACTTTTCCGCACGCCACTATCAGGGCGCGCGGTTCGGCGTATCTATCCGATCAGCAGCTTCAGATCGCCGACGGCATCGTGTCCGGAACGTTCACGTCGCCAACCGTCTACGGCGTTCGCGCCGAGATGCTCGGCAACGCCAGCCGGGCGATGGACGATCGGTCGCTCGGCACGGATCAGGTAGACGTTCAGACCCGCGTTCACGTCCTCTTCCGAACGCACGGTGGCATGTGGCTGGGCGGCGGTGTCGCGCGGCCTTGGCGTGTCGCCGTCGTTTCGTCGGCTGAAATCACCGACGTCGGCGCCTGGGGCAAGCTCGGCGACGCCAACACGAAATTCGGCATCGCCACGCTGACGACGACCTTCACGAACTTCTCGTTCAGCAAGACCGCGTCCGTCCACGACACAGGGAGCGCGTCGCTTTCCTGCGCCATGACACCTGCCTCCGTCGCAGCGGTAATGAGCTTGGCGTCAGAGGCGCGGCCACCACTCTTTTCCGAATCGCCGGTCGCCGGCGCGTGCGCGCGCCAGTCGCGGTTCAGCGACCTCGAAACCATGTTGCGATGGGAAGTCGGCGCATTCGAATTGTCGGCCGCGATGGGTCACCGCTTCGGCGACTCGTACGACGTCACGCCCGACTCGCGCCGCTGGACCTCGGCGAACGCGACGCTCTGGCTCAACGAGCGCGTCGCGATCATCGGCGGAGGTGGACGACAGCCCGCCCTGCCGCTCCGTGGTCTGCCCGCGCGAAGCTTCTGGATGACCGGTCTTCAGCTCGCCTACGCGCCAATCTCCAAGACCGCGATTCCCGTCGCCCTGCCACACACCGTTCTCGTGAAGAGCTTCGAGATGAAGCCGGCCGCGAGCGGGGGGGGGATGCAGAAGATCGTGATCCGCGTCGGCGGCGTTGAGACTGTCGATGTCATGGGCGACTTCAGCGACTGGAGCCCACTCACCCTCATCCGCCGCGGCCGCGACCTCTGGGAGCTTGCGCTCCCCCTCTCCGCCGGCATGCACCAGATCAACGTGCGCGTCGACGGCGGCCAATGGGTCCCGCCGCCGGGAATGCCGACGATGCGGGACGGGTACAATGGGGAGGTCGGGTTGGTGGTGGTGCCTAAGTAGGGCGATGGGCGGTCGGCGGTGGGCGATGGGCAAAAGCGAAGGGGCGCCATTCGAGGCGCCCCTTTCTCATTACTGCCGCGCGTCTTCACCCACCGCCGACCGCCCATCGCCCACCGCCCATCCCCTAGTCCGCCGCCACCGTCCCGAAATCAAACCCCGGAACCGAAATCCTCGGAATCGGCTGACCAATCACCCGCTCGATCTGCCGAACCATCGCGATCTCATCGGGCGACATGAACGTGAACGCGTCTCCCTCGCGGGCCGCGCGGCCGGTGCGGCCGATGCGGTGGACGTAGTCCTCGGCTTGCTGCGGCACGTCGTAGTTGATCACGTGGGTGATGCCGCTGATGTCGAGGCCGCGCTGGGCGATGTCCGTCGCGACGAGGACGCGAACGCGGCCCGTCTTGAAGTCCTGTAGCGCGCGGGTGCGTTGCGGCTGCGTCTTGTCGGCGTGCATCGCCGTGGCCTCGATGCCGTCCTTCTCGAGATGTCGAACGACGCGATCAGCCCCGTGCTTGGTGCGCGTGAATACGAGCACCGAGTCGAGCTCGCCGTCGCGGAGGAGCTGCGCGAGAAGCGCGCTCTTTCGCTCGCGCGGCACCGGATACACGGCGTGCGTCACCGTGTTTGCGGCCTGCGAGCGTCGTCCTACCTGCACGACGACCGGCTTGCGCAGATACTTCCTCGCCAGCGCCTCGACTTCGGGCGGCATCGTCGCGCTGAATAGCAGCGTCTGGCGATACCGCGGAATCTCGGCGACGATGCGATTGATCTGCGGCGCGAAGCCCATGTCGAGCATGCGATCCGCCTCGTCCAGCACGAGGACCTCGAGATCGTCGAACACGACGTTCTGTCGCTCGAGGTGATCGATCAGTCGGCCAGGCGTCGCGACGACGATGTCGACTCCGGCGCGCAGCTTCTTCTGCTGCGGCTCGAGCGGCACACCGCCGTAGACCGACACCACACTCAGCTCGGCGTGTCGCGCGTATTTGTGGACGGCCTCCTCGACCTGCACACACAGCTCGCGCGTCGGTGTGAGCACGAGGGCGCGCGTGCGGCGCGGTCCGGCGAGGAGGCGGTCCACGATCGGCAGCGTAAAAGCCGCCGTCTTGCCCGTGCCCGTCTGCGCGAGACCCATGATGTCGCGCCCTTTGAGAATCAGCGGGATGGCTTCCGCCTGAATGGGCGTCGGGTGCTGGTATCCAGCGTCTCGCACGGCGCCCAGCGCCTCGTCGGAGAGTCCGAGCTCGTCGAAGCGAGTCGTCTCGGAGGCTGCTGCTAGTTCTACTTCAATTGTCTCTGTTACCATGATGTCCATTGCCACGCACCGGGGCCGCACAAACCCGGGGCCTTCCCGGGACCGGTGTCTCTCAAAAATGCGCCGGCGGTGATGTCCGTTCGGCGTGCTCGGCACGGACACAATGTCTCCGCGCCATGGGAACTTGTGCGGCTGCGCAGAACCCTGCGTGCTCGTCCCCAGATCATCGCGACATTCCTGGCGATCAGCCCGCCAATTCGGGTGATCCCTGCCGCGATTCGTCCTCTAAATTTAACTCTCCATGAGACTTAACGCTATCGCGATATTACGTGCCGCGCGATGATGTCATAGGCTCGCTCGGGCAGCGCTTCGTGTACGCAATGCCCGGCCGCAAGCTCATGCACCGAAGCTCCACGCAGCGAACGGGCCGCCGCGAGTGCACCTCGGACTAGACGATCGTGCGCGCCAAGAATCACCACGGTCGGGACCGCCAAACTTCTGGCGTGGTCGTGAGTTATCGGGTTCCAGTCGAATTCGCTGAGGCTCGAGCGCGCGGCGGGCACGTAGCCCGGAAACTGGGTCGGCGCCCAGTACTCGTTTACGGCTTCGTCGGTTACCAGCGACGCGTCGCCATAGGCCACCCAACGCAGGAGCAATTCGATTCCAACGCGCGGCACGAGGCGCCCTCCCAACAGACGCGCCACGAACCGAGGCGCGAGCTTCGGGACTCGGAGCAGCGGAATGTCGACGAGGTTCGTCGGACTGATGAGAGACAGAGCACGGACCCGGTCCGGCCGGGCGAGCGCGTACTGGAGCGCGACGCCGCCGCCCATCGAATGGCCAACGAGGAACGCGCGCTCGACGCCAAGCGCGTCGAGCATCTCATCAACGTCCTCGCGATAGTTGGCCAGCGAGTACGCGCCCGCCGCGGCGGGCTTGTCGGACAGTCCGAATCCGCGCAGATCGGCGGCAATCACGCGGAGTCCGTGCTTGCCTAGCCGATCGAACGCGTGGCGAAAGCCGTATGCGGAAGCTCCCCAGCCGTGCAGCATCAGCACCGGTTCTCCGTTCGCCGGTCCGCCCTCGACCAGGCGCACTCGCAGCCCGCTGCGCAGCGCAATGATGCGCGCCGAGATATCGAGACTGCGCGCCGGGAAGATTTCGTTCGCGGAAAGCGAGCGAGGCACGACTAGCTCGTTAGACCGGATCGATCGTCCGTCCCATCAGCCGCGCGATGAGGCCGAGGCGGAAGGTCACGTCGGTCCAGCGCTCGTCGCCGGCCATGTGGTCCTCGAGCGGATACATCGGCCAGACGAACGCGCTCGTGCTTCGCGCCGACGACAGCCCTTTGTGGGGATGCCAGACGCCTTCCGCGTCGCGGTCGTCGAGAAAACGATCGAAGAGCTTGCACCAGTTGTCGTTCTTCCGCAAAAAGCCGATCCGGGCCATCAGCTCGAGCCAGGTGATGGCAAAGGGAACGTCCTCGTCGGCGACGTTGCGATTCGGCAGCAGATCGCCTAGCACGAGGTGTGGCTGCGCGACGACTTTTTTGCCGCACAGCTGAATCGCCTCCTGCCGTGGCAAAGGCTGCGCCAGGTGCTGATGCAGCAGCGCCATCGCGTCATGATGCTCGGTGCGGAAGAGCGGCATGTACGCGAGCATTAGCAAAGTATGAATCGATGGCGGCGCTGCCTCGGGGGGCAGCACGTGTTGATTGCCGACGCGGACGAACGGCTTTTGCGCGAGCGGCGAACGGAGATATCCACCGACGCGTTCGATGATGCGGCGAGCGGCGCCGCGGAGGCGCGGATCTCCTTCGTACCCGGCTTGCGCGAGCGTCGCGGCCGCTGCCTCTCGAAGAATCGCGCGCGCGCGACGCGTGAGATCGCCGTCCTGGTTGCCTTTGCTGCCGAGCTCGAAGAGGTAATCGGGGTCGTCGTCCTCGGCGAGAAGGCGGAACAACACTCTGCGCGCGTGGGTAAGGGAAGGCGCGTCCTTATCCCAGCCATACTCGAGGAGACGGCGCACGGCGCTGATCGTACCGACGCCCTCGAAGCGTTCGGCGCGCGCCGACGGAACCGTAAGCATCGCATGGTTCCACGTCCCATCCCATTGCTGCTGCACCGCCAACGTCAATGCGGGGCGGTGCGTAAAGGGAAGAACGGATAGAGCTTCGCTCGACGTAGAAGTGAGCTTCGTCACATCCACGAGTGCGCGGTACTTGATCGGCGCGGCGGCGTGGTCGAGCAGCCAGGAAATCGGGAACGAAACCAATGGTGACGGCACCGCCGAAGCCTGGGTCAGTGGCGGTGCGGAAGGTGTGGTGGGACTCGGAGGGGTTGAAGGGGAAGGCGGCAGAGTCACTGAAGTCGCTCTTTCAGGCCTGGTAACCCAACGAGCTCGTCGCTGGTGTGGGTGTCCCGCTTTGCAGGGCGGTAAGGATAGCAGTTTTGAAGGTTTGCGCTAGAGGGCGGCAACTAAGCTGTTGCGCTCACGAAGTTTGTCGTTGCGCGGGTTCTGGCGCACCCGTAGCAGATGTCGCGATCCTGCGGTAATCGTGCCCAGGTCGTCGGTTACTGCGCGCACGGCCTCAACTCCACACTCCTTTGGGGGCAGAACAAATGAAGAAGATGATTCGGATGGGAATGATGGTCGCCGCGATGTTCTTCGCCGTGACCTCGGTCGCGAAGGCGCAGGATGCCGCGCAGCAGGGACGTCGTGGTGGTGGCGGCGGCGCCGGTGGCCGTGTGACGGCCGTTCTCAAGGATTCGCTCAAGGTTTCCGACGCGATCCTCGCCAAGGCCGATTCCATCCAGAAGGCGTATGCGACCCAGCGCGCTCCGCTCATGGAAGCCATGCGCGGTGGCGATGCCGATGCGCGCACGAAGATGACGGAGCTCACGAACAAGCAGAACGCCGAGATCAAGGCGCTCTTGAGCGCTGAGCAGCAGGCGCAGTTCGACAAGATCATGGCGGCGTTCCCGCAGGGTCGTCGCGGCGGCAACTAAGCCCCTTTGATCCATCGTAGTTCTCTGAATACGAGGCGGGCCGTCACTCACGTGACGGCCCGCTTTGCTTTTCCGCTGGCGGCCTCGCACGGAACCCATCATCTTCCCGCCCCCAATGCGAATCGGCCTGACGCGTGCGCGGTGAGTTTCTCGATCTCGACGGCGCACGGATCTACTACTACGCCGCCGGCACGCGTGGCGCCGGCAATCCCGTCGTCTTCGTGCACGGCTTTCCGACGTCGGGACATCTCTGGGGCGACGTCGTTCCGCTCATGCCGCCCGGGCATCGCCTCGTCGTCCTCGATCTCCTCGGCTTCGGACGCAGCGACCGTCCCATGCGGCGACCAATGGACGTCCGCGCGCATGCCGATCGGGTCGTCGCCGTGCTCGACGAGCTCAATGTCAAAGAAGCGTGCATCGTCGGTCACGGCGTGGGCGGCGGCATCGCGCAGTCGGTCGCCGTGCGACACGCCGGACGCGTGTCTCACCTGTGTCTCGTCGACAGCGTGGCCTTCGGCCAGTGGCCGACGCTTCAGGCGCGCCTCGGCCGCGCGCTCGCTCCCGCGGCGGCGCTGCTGCCGCCGTCGTCGGTGTTGATGCTGCTTCGCCGTGAGTTGTCGCGCGCCTACAGCGATCCCATTCGCGCCGCTCGATCGATCGACATTTTCCTCAGGCCGTTCAAGGGTACGGAAGGACGCGACGCGCTGATCGCCCATATACGGGCGCTTCGCGCCGACGAGACCGCGGCGATTGCGCCGAAGCTCGCCGCGGTTCGCGCGCCGACCGCCGTGTTGTGGGGCCGCCACGATCGCGTCACGAACCTGTCGATCGGCAAGCGGCTCCAGGCATCCATCCCGGCGGCAACGCTCAGCGTGATCGACGACGGCGGACATTTCACGCCCGAAGAGGCGCCACGCCAAGTCGCCGACGGCATCGCCGCGCTTCTGCGCCGCTGAGCCGAGCCGCCGAGCCGCCGAGCAGCCTCCTACAGCTTTCGCAGTTCCTCGGCGGCCTGCACGACGTGCCCGATATCGCGCGACAAGGCCCGCGCCTCCTGCGTCGCGCTCGTCTGGTCTTCGATCGCCGATCCGATGCCCGACGACCGGAATTTGAGCATATCCAATTTCAAGTTCTGTAACATGAGCACGGCACTTTCCATCTGATCGGCCAGACTCCGGCGCCGCTCGAGGAGGTCGCGCAGCGACGCGCGCTGCCGCTGCAGCAGAGCGAGGCGCCGCTCGCGTTCCGCCGTGGGCGTCTCCGTCTCCAGCGTGGCGATGCGCTGGTCGAGAGAGCCGAGCGAGGCGCCGGTGACATCGCCGTCGAGCCGATGGAGCGTCGTGGCCAGCGCGCCGACGCGCTGAGCGAGGGCGTCGACCGTCGGACCGATATCCGGAATCATCTCACGCTCGATCGGACGCAGCGCCGCGGCGATCTCGCGCATGAGGACGCGGTCCTCGGCGGCGCGCCGCACGGCTTCGCCGTGCGGACCTGCCAGAACGTCCGCGGACGCGACCTGCGCCGCGTACTGCTCCGGCGTCTCGCGCGGCCGAATGGGCGCCGTGGCCGGTAGCGCGCCGGCCGACTGCGGCTCGCCGCTCTGCGCCCGCAGCTTGGCGCGAATTCCCTTCTTGAATGCGTCGATCGGCCCAATTCCGTCAGACCAGATCGATCCGCCCCGGCGCAAAACGTTGAGGAACATGAACGCGGACGGAAGCCAGAACCACACGTGCCCGCCCGCCATCGCATTGACGCCGAAGAACAGCGCCGACCATCCCATCCAGGCCACGACGCTGCGCCGAAACGCGATGACGCGGTCCTCGAGCGGCCGCTCGTCAAAATCGCCATGGCTTTCCATCCGCATGCCGATGACACGAGCCCGCTCGTTGATGACCGCCTGATGCTCGGCGATGACGAGCCGGCGTTGCGTCTTGTACCAGTGTCGGAGTTCCTTGCCGCTGAGGCCAGGCGGCGGAGCGGGAAACGCGGGCATCTGAGGGAGCATTCCCGGGACCGGCACTGGCGACCCGGCGATCTCGACTCTCGGTGCAGGCTCCGGCGGCGGTTCGGCCAGCCTGCGCTTCGCCGGCACCTGCGCCCCGTCGAGCGCATCGCGGAATTCAGCCGCGTCGGTCCAACGATCTTCCGGCCGTTTGGACAGTGCGCGATCGATCGCGACAGCGAGATATGTCGGCACGTCAGGGCGTCGCTCGCGCACGGGACGCGGACGCTCTGAAACGTGCTTCACCAACATCGCCGGCGTATTGACCGCCTTGAACGGCGTCTCGCCGGTGAGCATGTGGTACCCGACGACCGCGAGCGAATAGAGATCGCTTCGCCCGTCGATCTCACGCTCGCCCATCGCCTGTTCGGGCGACATGTACGCGGGCGTGCCGACCGCGACTCCGGTCACGGTGAGGCGGGTTTCGCCGGCCGCCGCGCGCGCGATTCCGAAGTCCGTCACCATCGGACGTCCTGTCGCACGGTCGATGAGGATGTTGTCCGGCTTGATGTCGCGATGCACCACACCGCGAGCGTGTGCGTAGGCCAACGCATCGGCGACGTCGCGCAGCACGCGCACGGCGCGGTCTACAGGCCATGCACCCTCTCGCGTCAAGCGGATGCCGAGGCTCTCGCCGTCTACGTAGGCCATGACGAAGTAGACGAGTCCACCGCCTTCGGTCTCGTCGACGCTGTAGATGGACACGATGTTCGGGTGGCTGAGCTGCGCGGCGGTCTGCGCTTCGCGAATGAATCGCACGCGCACGTCCGGATTGAACGCGACGTCGGGCGGCAGAACCTTGATCGCGACCGGTCGATTGAGACGCGTATCGATGGCGCGGTATACGACCGCCATCCCGCCGCGGCCGATCTCACGCTCGATGAGGTATTGGGTGCCGACCGCGACGGTGACGCGATCGAGCAGATAGTCGTTCACGGCTAGCGCGCCGCTTGACCGCTGGCTTGCCGCGAGTTCCCCCGCATCTCATCGGAGATGACGAGTGCGCTGTCGACGCTGTCCGCGAGGTTGAGCGCGTCGAGGGCGAGAGACGTGATGTGCTGCGGCGTCTGCGAGCCGGCGTTCAGCCGCACGAGATCGAGCTTGATGTTCTGGAGCGCCACCATGCACGTCTCGAGCTTGGCGGCGACGGCGTCGCGCCGGTTCGCCAGGTCGGCGATGGAGCGGCGCTGGCGCTTCAGGTACGCGAGACGGCGGACGCGCTCTTCGCTCCCGGCCGAGTCGAGCGGATTGGCCGCGTTCTCGAGGCGAGAGATCTCTGCCTCGAGCGCCTCCGAGCCGCCGGCGGTGTTGGTGCGTTCCAGATCGGACAACACGACCGCCAACCCCCGCACCTTGTCGGCGAGCGCTTCCGCCGAACGGCCGACGTCCGGGATACGCGAACGCTCGCTCGACGGCATGCGCTCGAGGAGCGCGAGAATCTCGTTGCGATCGGACTCGGCGCGGCGCACGCGGTCGCCGTGCGTTCCGGCGGCGTTCATCACGTCGGAACCCGAGAGCGGTACGCGCGGCAGGGCCATCTGCCCACTCGACCGCGTCAGTCTCACGCGACGCTGTTCGCGCATCGCTTGACGCTGATTGCGGTCGAACATCGAGCGCAGATATGTGAAGGAGTCATCCGCGACGTCGATCAGATCGCGTTCACGCGGCTGGCGGAAGACGTCGCGCCAGTCGTAGCCATCGGCCCACAGCTTCGCGTACTTGAATGCGAGGTAGATGGACCAGAGCACCGTGATGCCGAAAAAGTCGCTCTGCCCCACGACCGACGCGATGACGATGACGCCGTTGACGAACAGGTATGGCGCGAGCTTCTTGCGGAACCGGGCGACCGGTTCGGCGTTCCACCGCCGCCACTCTTCCGGTGTCGGCCCCATCGCCGCGTAGTCCGCTGTCGATCCATCGAGACCGGTAGCGGACTGCCAGCTCTGCATCCCACCCCCGATCCCGCCACCGGTCTTCGCCGCGGTCGGCGCGGCGGGCGCCGACGCAGTGACCGGACGGGGAGGCATCTTCCCGGTATCCAGGGCGACGACAACCGCGCTGGCCGAAGGAAATCGGTTCGCGGGCTCCTTTTCGAGGAGCGTCATGATGATGCGCGCGAGATCCTGCGGAACGTCGCTCCGTCGCTGCTCGACCGGCGTCGGCTGCTCCGAGATGTGTTTGACCAGGATCGCCGGTGTGCTGTTCGCCGTGAACGGCGGCTCACCGGTCAGCATCTGGTAGCCGAGAACGCCGAGCGAATAGAGATCACTGCGCCCGTCGATGGTGCGCTCGCCCGCCGCCTGCTCCGGCGACATATACGTCGGCGTTCCGATCGCGATGCCCGTCGCCGTGAGACGCGAATCGCCCTCCGTCACCGCGCGCGCGATGCCGAAGTCGGTCACCATCGGGCGGCCGCTCTGCGCATCGATGAGGATGTTGTCCGGCTTGATGTCGCGATGGATGACCCCGCGCTCGTGGGCGTAGGCGAGCGCATCAGCCACGTCGCGCAACACCCGTCGCGTCTCGTCCACACTCATCGCGCCGCGGTCATGCAGCCGCTTGGCGAGGTTGTCGCCGGTGATGTACGCCATCACGAAATAGACGATGCCCTCGGCTTCGTCCACGGCGTAGATGTCAACGATGTTCGGATGGTTCAGCTGGGCCGCGGTCTCGGCCTCGCGCAGGAAGCGTGTCTTGATCTCGCTGCGGAAAGCCAGCTCTGGCGGCAGTACTTTGATGGCGACGACGCGCTTGAGCCGCCTATCCTTGGCGCGATAGACAACACCCATTCCGCCACGCCCGATTTCGGTATCCAGCTCGTAGTGCGCGCTGAGAACGCGCTGGACATGTGCGCGCAGCTCGGAATCCGAAGACGGTACTACTGGCTCCGACAATCGAGTCGCTCGCGGTTTAGGGCGTAAGGGTGGGAATGACGCATTTTAGCATACGGGAAAACTTCCGGGAAGGATGCAGGCGGGTCGGTGCGCCGGATGGGCAGGCCGATCGTCGAGCACGGCGACAATTCTGGATCGATATCCTGCCAGCGTGACGCGTTTGGAGTGCGCGCGATATGCACAGTCTCCTGCCCCAAATGGCCGCCGGACGTTTCGACCGACCTTCCTTGCAGCGAGCAGCCCACACCACCGGCGGCTGGAATGGAGTGTGCGAATCACGGCCTAGCTAGGTAGCCGAGACCGCTGCACGTTTCCCTCTTTCGGAAAGCAAATGGCAACGCGCCAGACACTTCCGGTTCTTCCATTGCGGGGAACCGTCATTTTTCCGGGGTTGACCGCTCCCATCGCGGCAGGGCGGCCTGGAACGCTTCGCGCCATCGAATCGGCCCTCAAAAGCGAGCGGCTGGTGTTTGCCGTGGCCCAGCGCGACAACACCGACGAGCCCACTCCGGACATCCTGTATTCGATGGGCGTGATCGCCCGGATCGGCCAGATCCAGCGTGGTCTCGGCGGCGTCCAGCTCCTGCTTCAGGGCGAGCAGCGGGCTACCTCGCTCCAGTACACCACGACCGAGGGCTACCTCAGCGCCGTGGTGATGCCGGTGGACGAGATGAAGCCGGTCAACGAGAACGACCCTGCCTTTGTGGCGCTCCACAAAGAGCTTCGGGAACGCGCCGCCGAGCTGGGTGAACGCCGCGGCCTGCCTGAGGAGGTCGTCCACCAGGTCCTTGACGCGGTCACCGATCCGGGCCGGTTCGCCGACCTCGTGGCGGGCTACATCGAGCTGCAGCCGGCCGAGAAGCAGGGTCTCCTCGAGACGCTGAGCGTCGAAGAGCGGCTCCGCCGCGTCCTTGTGCACGTCCAGAAACAGATCGGCCTCCTCGAGATGCAGGAGGAGATCAAGTCGCAGGTCCAGGAGGAGCTGGGCGAGCGGCAGCGCGAGATGTACCTGCGCGAACAGATGAAGGCCATCCAGAAAGAGCTCGGCGACGACGATCAGTCGAAGGAGCTCACCGAGCTTCGCGATAAGCTCAACAAGCTGGATCTGTCGAAAGAAGCGAGGCAGGAGGTCGAGCGCGAGCTCGGACGCCTAGAGCGCTCCGGCCGCGAATCGATGGAAGCGCAGGTCATCCGCACGTATCTCGAGTGGATCGCCGAGCTTCCGTGGAACAACCGGTCGGACGACAACCTCGATCTCGCGCACGCCCAGACGGTGCTCGACGAAGACCACTACGGCCTGCCCGACGTGAAAGACCGGGTGCTCGAGTTCCTCGCTGTGCGCCAGTTGCGCGCACAGCAAATGGAGGCCGAGCTGAAACAGACGGGCGAGATGCCGATCGCCAAGCTCAAGGCCAACAAGGACGACGCAAACCCACAGCTCGGGAGCAACTCGAACGCCGATCGTCCCATCACCGACGCGAAAGAAGCCAAGGCACGCGCGATGGCCAAGGGCCCGATCTTGTTGTTCGTCGGGCCGCCTGGTGTTGGCAAGACGTCGATCGCCAAGTCGATCGCGCGTTCACTCGGCCGTCAGTACGTTCGCGTCGCGCTCGGTGGCGCGCGCGACGAGGCGGACATTCGCGGCCATCGTCGCACCTACGTGGGCGCGATGCCGGGACGAATCATTCAGGGCATGAAGCAGGGTGGAACCAAGAACCCTGTATTCCTGATGGATGAAGTCGACAAGCTCGGCGTGTCGTTCCAGGGCGATCCGGCGAGCGCGCTGCTCGAGGTCCTCGACCCCGCGCAGAACGACAACTTCACCGACCACTATCTCGGTGTTCCGTTCGATCTCAGTGAAGTGCTGTTCATCGCGACGGCCAACTTCATTCAGAACATTCCAGCGCCGCTCCTCGACCGCATGGAGGTCGTGGAGTTCGCCGGCTACACCGAGCGTGAGAAGGCTGAGATCGCGAAGAAGTACCTGATCCCGCGGCAGCTCGAGGAGTCGGGACTCGGCGACAAAGAGGTGAGCTTCACCGACGACGCCGTCACCGCGATCATCAGCAAGTACACGCGAGAAGCGGGCGTTCGACAGCTCGAGCGGCAGGTCGGCGCGGTCGCGCGCAAGGTGGCGCGCCGCATCGCCGGCGGCGACGGAAAGGTGATCGAAGACGGAAAGATCGACGCCGAAGAAGTGCGCGATCTGCTCGGCCGTCCGAAGGTGCACCCGGAGCATGCCGCCGAAGAGAATGAAGTCGGCGTGGCGACGGGGATGTACTACACGCCGGCGGGCGGCGACATCATGTTCGTCGAGGCGGCGATCCGGCGGTTGTTCGCGTACGGTCAGCGCTCGACCGACGACGAAAAGACTCAAGTCAGTGGCTGGGGGAACGTTTCTCTCATCCTCACCGGTCAGCTCGGCGACGTGATGAAGGAATCGGCCCGCGCGGCAATGACGTACGCCGCGACCCACGCATCGACGCTACAAATCCCGGAGGATCGCCTCGGATCGATCGAGGTGCACATCCACGTGCCGCAGGGGGCAATACCGAAGGATGGTCCCTCGGCGGGCGTGACGATGGCTACGGCGCTGGTGAGCGCGATGTCGGGTCGTCCGGTGCGAAAGGACGTCTCGATGACCGGCGAGATCACGCTGCGCGGCCGCGTTCTGCCGATCGGCGGCGTCAAGGAGAAGGTGCTCGGCGCGCACCGTGCCGGAATCACCACGATCCTGCTGCCGAAAGAGAACGAGGCGGACATCGAGGACATTCCGGAGGACGTGCGCAGCCAGCTCAAGTTCCACTGCCTGGGCACGCTCGACGAAGTGTTCGAGATCGCGCTCGTGCCGACCAATACGTCGGGAACGACGCAGCCGACGTTGATGGAAGAGGTTGAAGGCGCGGCCACCAAGGTCGCCTGACCTCTCCGGTCAAATGAAACGGGCCCGCAGCGATGCGGGCCCGTTTCATTTTCGTGGGGCCTTGCCAGCCGGTCCAGGTCGTGTATTGTATGCAAACTCATACACAAATCGGAGGCGATGGGCGTGTCCGTCACCAAGCCGCTGCTCCGACGTTCGCTTTCGACACTCCTATCCAGTGTCGCCATCACCCTCGTTTCGGCGTGCAGCCTCGAGACCGCCGCCCCTGGCGTCGTCGGAACTTTCACGCTCGGGTTACCGGAGGGTTGGAGCGGCGCGATACCGTCGGGCTATCGGATCGGGCTCACCAGCGACAAGCACGGGGGTAAAGAGGCTGTCTTCATCTCTGGGAACACCACGGGCGGCACGAACTTCGGCGTCATTACCCAGGTGGTGCGCGTGGACTCCTACCGTGGAAAGCGCGTTCGCTTTTCCGCTTGGGCTAAGCAGCAGGACGTTGAGGCCGACGCCGCCGGACTCTGGCTGCGTATCGACGGTCCAGGCCAGACGCTCGCCTTCGACAACATGACGAGCCGTTCGCTCACGGGCACGGCGGATTGGCATCAGGTGTCGATCGTTCTCGACGTCGCTCCGAACGCGCTTGGCATCGCACTTGGCGGACTTCTGCATGGTCGCGGGGCAATCACCTTCGACGACATGCAGTTCGAGGTCGTCGGCAGTGAAGTCACGCTTACCAATCTCGACGCGCCGCACGCGTCGTCGGCCGACTCGGCGACCATTGCGAGCAGCTACCTCCGCGCGCTTCCCGCGCCGGTCAATCTCGACTTCGAGGGGATCGCCGGCACCACGGTCACCACCGTTCAGTGGCTGACGCAAAATACGGTCACGCTCAGCGGTACCGATCCCACACAGCGCACCGATGATTTGGCGCCGCTATCCAGCATGATTGGCAACGCACACATCGTCGGGATGGGCGAGGGAACGCACGGCACGCGCGAGTTCTTCCTGATGAAGCACCGCGTTCTCGAGTTCCTCGTCCAGCAAATGGGGTTCACGACGTTCGCGATCGAGGCGACGTCGCCCGAGGCAGACGACATGAACCGATACGTCCTCGGCGGCGACGGCGATCCAAAGAAGCTTTTGTCGCACCTGTATTTCTGGACGTGGAATACGCAGGAAGTGCTCGACATGGTGGCGTGGATGCGGCAGTGGAACTCGACCGCGCCGGCGTCACAGCGCGTTCAGTTCCTCGGCTTCGACATGCAGTACCCGGGCGCATCGATGGACAGCGTCACGGCGTTCATCGCTCGAGTCGATCCGGCCAGCTCGGATTTCGTGAGCGACCGGTTTGGCTGCATGGTGCCATTCCGAAATCATTTCCAGACGCTCGGCCAACAATTCACGGGTTACGCAGCGCGGGACACGGCCACGAAAGCCGCGTGCGCCGCGGGTCTGCAGTCCGTCTACGATCTCATTAGCGGAAAACGCGCGACGTACGAGCGCGCCGAACCGAATTCATTCGAGGCAGTGTTGCATCACGCGCGGCTCGTGCAGCAGTTCGAAACGATGATCGCGCTCTACAACAACGCCGGCGCGTCGAGTTTGGCGCGGGACAAGGCGATGGCCGAGAACGTCAGTTGGATTCGCGATCATGCGCCACCGGGTGCGAAGATCGCGCTGTGGGCGCACAACGGACATATCAACGCAATCACCAACCTGATGGGCGGATATCTGCGCGCGAAATACGCCGCGGACTATGTGACGCTCGGCTTCTCGTTCGGGTACGGCCGGTTCAACGCCGTCGCGCCTACAGGCCAGCTTACGTACTTCGACGTGGAGTTTGCGCCGGACAACTCGCTCGAGTCTGTGTTCCTGTCGGTGGGCAAATCGCTCGCCCTGTTCGACACGCGGCAGATCGCGTCAGGCGGCGCCGACGCCGCGCCACTCGGCGGGCCGATTCCAATGCGCTCGATCGGCGCGCTGTACAATCCGCAGTCGGCGAGCGCGTTTTTCACGCGCCAAGTTTTCCCGAACGACTTTGACTTGTTGATCTTCGTTCGGCAGGCGACGCAAAGCACGCTGCTGCCGTTCTCGTACTAAGTGACCATGACCCTTCGCGGAGTGCCGAAAATGCGCCGGCTTTTCCTCGCCCCGGCCCCGGCGAACGATCGTTAGCGTGGCGCGCCAGACGCGCGGATTGGTGTGAACAGCGGACCCCATCGCGGAACCTTCCACGGGTCGTTGCGGAGCTCGACCGGTTCGGTTCCGGGTAGAAAGAACTCGGTGTATCGACGGTCGGGCATCGTTCCCGGCGTCGCCGGCAAGGCGGTGTCGCGATCCAGCTCGGCGTACACGAGACCATCCGGCGGCGCACCCCAACCGGCGGACGTGCGGCCGGCGTAATATTGGCCGATCATCTGGCCCCAGATCGGCGCCGCGAGCAGTCCACCGACGGCGCCCTTTGCGATCGTCTTCGGCCGGTCGAAGCCAAGCCACACGCCGGCGACGATCTCAGGCGTCATGCCGACGAACCAAACGTCGACGTTGTCGTTGGTCGTCCCCGTCTTTCCCGCGACGGGAACGTTGTCCGGTACCGCGCGTCGCGCGGCCGTGCCGCTTCCCCGCTCGGCGACGTCACGCATCATATCGCGCATGATGAACGCGACGCGCGGATCGAGCACCTGCTGCGGCGTGGACGGCGGCCGCTCATACACTTTTTTTCCAGTCCCGTCCTCAACCCTGGTGATGAAGCGCGGCTGAACGACCATGCCGTTGTTCGCAAACGCAGTGTACGCCGCGACGAGATCAATCGGATGCACCTCGGAAGCACCGATCGCACTGGCGGGCACAGGGTACAGCGGCGTCGTGATGCCGAGTCGTTGCGCGAGCGCGGCGACAGAATCCATCCCGACGCGCAGGCCGAGCTGGATCGCGATCATGTTGCGCGAGTGGATGAGGCCTTCGCGCATGGTCATCGCGCCGTTCGGTTTGCCCTCGCGCATCGTCACGGCGCCCCAGAATTTCCCGTCGATCTCTTCCGGCTTGTAGTCCGGCTGTCCGGGAAGGAGCGGAATGACGAGCGCGGTGTCCGGAATGATCGCGTTGGCGGTGACGCTGTCCTCGATTGCCTTGGCGTAGACGATCGGCTTGATCGACGAGCCGGGCTGACGCTTCGAGACGATCGCGCGGTTGAACGGCGCGCGAGCGTAGTTGCGCCCTCCCACCAGCGCGCGGACGTCTCCCGTCTGCGGATCAACGGCGACGGCTAGCGCCTGCAAGTAGTCGGTCTCGCTTCCCTTGGCGAGCGCCTGGGTGAGGTGCTTGTAGCCCTTCTGTGCTTCGATGCGGTTCGTGCCGTCGATGATTGCCGTGACCGCCGAGCGCTGAAGCGCGGGGTCGAGCGTCGTGTAGAGACGATAGCCGCCGTTCATCACCTGAAGGCCGGCGCGTTCCGCCTGCTGTCGCACCGCGTCAACGAAATACCCCGACGCCGCAGCCATGCCGCCGTTCGGCGCAGTGACCACCGGCTCCAACTTTGCCTTGTCCGCCGCGTCCTGCGTGATGTACTTCTGCTCCGCCATCTTTTGCAGGATCAGGTTCCGTCGGTCACGCGCGCGATCGGGATGGCCGATCGGATCGTAATACGGCTGCGATTTCGGGAGCCCGGCGAGTGTCGCCGCTTCGGCGAGCGTGAGTTTGGCCGCGGGATGACCGAAGTAGTGCCGCGACGCCGCGTCAACGCCGTACCAGCCGCGACCGAGGTTGATCTGGTTGATATACGCTTCGAGGATCTGATCCTTCGAGTAGTGCCGCTCCATCTCGCGCGCCGCGGACTGCTCGTGGAGCTTGCGCGAGATGCCTTCGGTGCCGCTCACCTTCGATCGGTCGATGAGGTCGGGGTGCATGTACCCGACGAGCTGCTGCGTGATGGTGCTGCCGCCGCCGCGGTTCTGATTGAGAATCTTCCCTTTGATGACGCCGAGGACCGCCTTCACGTCGACGCCGTCGTGCTCGTAGAAGCGCTGATCCTCGATGGCGACGAACGCCTTCGGGACGTAAAAAGGCAGCGATTTGAGCGGGACGCTCGTGCGATTCTCCCGGCCGATCTCACCGATCGGCGACCCGTCGCGGGCAAAGACGAGCGACGATTGGGCGAGCGGAATGATCCGCCAGGCTTCGCCCGTCTGACGCGCCGAATCCTGTGCCCGCGCCGGCTCCGACAGAACGGCCGCCAGCAGTCCGACGGCCGCGATTATCACGAGACGCTGCTTCATTGAGACTGGTACCCGCCGCAGCGGTCGAAGGTTACCGGAAGGGGGGACCGAAAACAGACCATCGGAACGACTTTGTGTAACGTCGCACACGAGGCACCGCCGACGCTATGACGAAATCCGCACTAGCTTAGTGATATGGCTCCGCTCGTTCACCTCGCCATCGCTCAGGTCAAGCCCAGAAAGGGTGATCGGGCGGGAAATCTCGCGCGACTCCGCTCCGTGTTCGCCCAGGTCGACCGCCTGGAACCGCGGCCGACGGTGCTTTGCTTGGCCGAGAGCGCCCTTACCGGCTACTTCCTCGAAGGCGCGGTACGCGACAATGCCGTCACCGCCGGCACCTTCGCCGCAGAGCTGGACGCGGCGTTTCGGGCCGCCGTTCCCGACCCGCGCCCGCTCGACGTGACCTGCGGGTTTTACGAGGTCTGGAACAACAAGTTGTACAACAGCGCGATGTACGTGACGCTGGGCGCGGGTGAGCCGCGCATCGCGCACGTTCATCGCAAGGTCTTTTTGCCGACCTACGGGCTGTTCGACGAGGAGCGCTTCGTCGAGCGTGGCCGCGACGTGCGCGCCTTCGACACGCCGTGGGGCCGGGCCGCGATGCTCGTCTGCGAAGACGCGTGGCACAGCATGACGGCGACGATCGCCGCCCTCGACGGCGCGCAGATCCTGTTCGTTTGCTCCGCCCCTCCGGCGCGCGGGCTCCAGCCGAAGTCCGACAACGTTCCGGGCCCCGCCAGCGTGAGCCGCTGGGACCGCCTGATCCGCGAGATCGCGGACGAGCACGGCATCTATGTCACGCTCGCCAACCTCGTCGGGAGCGAAGGCGGCAAGATGTTCCCCGGCGCTTCATTCGTGGCCGGACCGCGCGGCGACGTTCGCGGCCGAGCGCCGCTCTGGGACGACGCGATTCTCTCGATCACGGTGGACCTCGCCGACGTTACTCGCGCGCGCTCCGATCTGCCGCTCGTCGCCGACCTCGAGACGATGATGCCACATCTGCGCGACAGCCTGGACGCCGCCATGTCGCGCGCGCCGTACGCGCTCGAGTACGATCCGCCCGCGCTCGCGACCCGAGCGTACACGCCGCCGAAGGCCAACCGCTCGTCGAAGCAAGACGGTGGGCTGTCGGTGGTGCGCGTGGCGGCGTCGGATGAGCGAGCGCCGGCGCCGCTCCAGATCGACGGCGCATTGACCGAGCAATGGCTCGTGAACTTCGTCCGCGACGAGATGGAGCGCCGAGGATTCAGCCGTGCGGTGATCGGCGTCTCGGGCGGCGTCGACTCCGCTGTCACAGCCTACCTCGCGGCGAAGGCGCTCGGCCCCGACAACGTACTCGGCGTCCGCATGCCCTACCGGACGTCGAGCCGCGAAAGTCTCGAGCACGCGCAGCTGGTGATCGACGCACTCGGGATTGAATCGCGAACGTTCGACATCACGCCGGCGGTCGACGGCTACCTCTGCAACGAGGCAGATGCCGACGGTGGGCGCCGCGGGAACGTGATGGCGCGCATGCGCATGATCACGCTGTTCGATCTCGCCGCGAAGCATCGGGGAATTCCGTTGGGCACCGGCAACAAGACCGAGCGGCTGTTCGGCTATTTCACCTGGCACGCCGACGATTCGCCGCCGATCAATCCGCTCGGGGATCTGTTCAAGACCCAGGTGTGGGCGCTCGCGCGGCACTTGGGCGTTCCAAGTGTGATCGTCGACAAGCCGCCGACAGCCGATCTCGTCGTTGGACAAACTGACGAGGGCGACTTCGGGATCAGCTACGAGCGCGCCGACGAGATTCTCAACTGGCTCGTGAGCGGCTTTGGCGCCGAAGAGCTAGTCGCGCGCGGCTACGACGCGGACGAAGTGGCGATCGTGAAGAAGCGCGTCGAGGGGACGCACTGGAAGCGCCGGCTGCCGACGGTGGCAATGGTCAGCCCGACGGCGATCGGGGAGAGCTACTTGCGGCCAGTGGATTACTAGTCATCCTCCGCGAGCGCAGCGAGTGGAGGATCTATTGTCCTTACGCAGTGACTAGAGCAGGACAATAGATCCCCCGGCGCGAGGCGCCGGAGGACGACAGCTACGCCGCGTATGCCAAGCTGACCGCCCGCCTCGCACACCGCTTCAGGGCTCGATGCACCGCGCGCGCATGGGCGATGAAGTTGAGTCCCGCCCAAGGATATCGGGCGAAGAATTCCGTCGGCAGCAGGTTTCCCTTCAGCCTGTTGCAGCGCGCGCAGGCGAGGACGACGTTGCCCGGCACGTGCGCGCCGCCGTGCGACAGCGGATGCACGTGGTCGAGCGTCGCAAAATCGAAGTCGAGCGCCGCGGCGCAGTAGACGCATCGTCGTCCACAGTCGCGCATTGCGGCACGTTTGATCGCGCGCTTCTGGTGCCCGGCCGGAATGTTCTTTCGGCGGCGAGCCGGTCGGGGGAGGCGGGGAAGGGCCACATGGTGAAACTGCCGACGTCGGGACATGTCACCTCGCTAAAAAGGCGAAACCCCGCGACGGGAATTATCCCGTGGCGGGGTTACGCGCCGATCAGTGAAGTTGCGGCTCCAACAGAGACCGAGGCTCTCGCGCCACTCTCGTGGTGGCGCCGTTCGACATGCTGCGAGATGTCGGACGAGTGGGCTCATCGGCCTCCGGTGGGGACGCGCGAGAGACTCCAATCGCGCGCGCCATACAAATGCACACGGGGGCAATACCGCGCAAGAGGCGAGTGAAACGATTTCGTCACCCGCGTTCATCAGAGTTGGAGGACGACTCCCTGAGAAGCTCTCCATGTGCTCCTTCGCGAGCGTCGATCGTGCTCGCACGTGCTGTCGAAGACGAACGCCGCGCGGTGCCCGGTGTGGGCGGCCGCGAACGGCCCGGCTTCATTCGGTCTGACTCCTTATATGTCGCGAGCGCAACAGGATGTTCCATTGGCGCCACGGAACGCCTTGCCGGGGCTTGGCGGGGCTTGGAATCGAGCTTCATTGGGTCGCGAAGCGCGGCGATGATGCGAGCGGCGTAGGCGTCCAGGACGGTGCGGTCCGGCATCGCGGATCCGTCGAACGGGAGCGGAATGTCGAAGCCGTCGCCGGCGCGCCGAGGGATGATGTGCACGTGGAAGTGCGGCTCGTCCTGTCCCGCGGCTTCGCCGCTGCTCACGACGATGTTCAGGTCCTCGGATCCGCTCACCCGCCGAACCGCTCCGGCGAGCTGCATTGTGATTCGGAAGAGATGAATTCCCAGCTCTTCGGGGACCTCGAGCAGCGATTCGTAATGCTCGCGCGGTACGACGAGCACGTGCCCGTTGTTGACGGGCTGGATGTCCATGAAAGCGATTGCGTCCGAATCCTCATGGCACAGCGACACCTCGGCGGCGCCCTGGATCAGGTTGCAGAAGGTGCAAATTTTTTTGTCTACCATGGCCGCCTCGGGTGTGTCTGATGGGTTCGTATGGCAGGTCGGATGCCAAATCGGCGAGTCGCCGAGTCGCCGAGTCGCCGAGTCGTCCCTATTTTCCAGTCATGGCCACTACCAGCAAAGCCGAGCGCAAGTCCACCGCGGGCCTCACG
>Ga0207674_10000385_pt1 | contig 57430 bp, 38 predicted proteins | sample KBSCornC72_FD_184303 | JGI IMG/M metagenome (GOLD analysis project Ga0207674, IMG submission 184303) | Corn rhizosphere microbial communities from Kellogg Biological Station, Michigan, USA - KBS Corn C7-2 (SPAdes) (version 2) | ecosystem: Host-associated > Plants > Roots > Rhizosphere > Soil ... | reverse complement strand
GAGCCCGAACTCCCGGACCCGACCGTGATGTTCAGCAAAGTCTCGTCATGTACTTTCTGTCCCCAGCACTTCACATGTAGGATGTGCGATCCAGGAGAAGCCGTGACCATCGCCGAGAAGGATGTCGGTTCGATAACTGCTTTTCCGCTATCGATGGAATAGCCCATCGAAACCGCTTTGAGACCGGCGCAAGTTGCCGTGCTTGCCGAGACCACGAAAGGCGAAGTCACGGTTGCGCCGTTTGATGGAGAGTAAACAGTGATGGCTTGCGAGGGCACTGAGAAAGTTGCGAGCGCCAATGCAGCAAAGAGCAAAGTCTTCATAAGTCAACCTCGAGTGATATGGCGATGAGTGCGGTTAAGCAACGGCCGCGCGCGCACTACCGGAACGAACAGCGGGGGGAATTCACTGTCGGTATTTCTAACGAAGAGTCCAACCGTATCGCATTGTCTTTCGAACCTGCCTGCGTTCGACGTGAAGGACCGGATTGTGATCTGAGTTTGAAGAGAGCAGTGACGCTCTCCACATGACGGAATGAATATTCGGGGATTGGGGCCGCTGAAAGCGCGGCAATTGACGTTGAAATGAGTCGCACGAAAGCACATCCCGGCCAATCCTGACTGAAATCTCTACTTAGATCGGGGACGAATGTGTTACCAAAGGGCCGTCACCATTGGTGAGCCCTGCAATACGTTCCAAACGCCCAGCTTGCGGGACCTCTTGAAACGAGGGATCGCGTTCAATCTCCAGAACAGCGTGCGTCTAGTGAATTACACGAATATTGATTAACTATTTGGTAATCAGCATACCCGGAGTGTTAACCGTGAGGAAGATGAAGAGGGTACTACTTGCATTACTGAGGTACTTAGGTTGAAGAACGATCCAATTGCGAGGATTTTCGAGCGCGCGTTCCTCGCTCTCAGCGTAAGTCGACAATAAAATCCGGATCGACTATTCCCCTCGAAATAGCAAAACCCTGTCGAGGTGCTCATCGATGATGGGACTTCGATGGCGCCCTCGACAGGGTTGAATGCGTACCTGATCGTTCAATAGTTGAACCTACTACTGAACAGTGAAGGTGATCGTGGCATTTGCGGTTGAGGTGCCGCTCGTGCCGGTGACTGTGATTGTGTAGTTCCCAGGCGTTGTACCCAAAGTTCCGCCGCCACCACCCGTACTGATTGGCTTGCTTGTCCCGCTGCATCCCGTGGCGGCGGCAACCAGCGATATCAGCATCAGTATGCCTAGAAGCGATTGCCCCCGACGCCGGCGATGCGGGAAGAGAAAGAGCACGACGGCCGCAGCAAGTGTTTCACTGCCAAAAGCGAAGATTCTTCGGTACTGGGAGTGAGCTGTTGCAGATGATGCTGCAGTCGTCTTGATCGTGAGCGTCGCAGTGGCCGGTTGGGTTCCTGAGATCGATGCGGACTGATCGATCGTGCATGTTGGTGTGTTCTGTGCACCTGATGGACTCGAGGTCACGGAGCAGGCGAGTGATATTCCTCCGGTGAACCCGCCGCTGGGGGTGATCGTGATCATCGATGTGGAGGTACTACCCGCCTGGATTGCCGTCAGTGGGCTGCTGCTCATAGCGAAGGACGGAGTCGGAGTAGGAACCGTCTGCGCGTTGTACGTCCAGGTGAGTATCTTTTGACTTGCGGACAGACCTCCTGTCCCGCCCGTGAATCCTACGTATGCTGTGTCTCCGCCAACGAACTGCGCAATGTTGATGGCTTGAGACATTGTGAAAGTTTTGTTCGATATGAGGTCGAGTAGCTTCAAGGTTAACGTTGTGCCGTCGTAGCTTAACTGCGCCTGTATGGCATCGCCGCTGTTGAGTTGAATGCCGCTCGCGCTTATGTCGGTACTTGGCATTACGGGAGCGTCGCCGTTCGTGTAAACGCCAGTCGAGTCGGCACCCTCACTATTGAAGTCGTAGAAGTTGAATTTGACAGCAACGCTCTTCAGGATTCCCTCATAGCCGAGGCCGCTTGAAATGCCGCCGAGCGCATTAACACCTTGAGGAGCGTTCTGGATGCAGAAGGTAAACCCGTTTGCCTGTGCATCTCCAGAGACCTGGAATTCGAAGGTTGTCGTGAATGCCTGAACACCGACCGGCGTATTCCAGAAGACACTTCCGGCCTGATTCAGCCCGCCGTTCGTCAACTGAAGGCGGGAGTCATTGCTGGCCGTGGCACTTCCGTTGAGCGTCAGGCCCGTCGTGGATGAAAAGCCTGCACTGAAGTCAACCGAGGTTGCGGGATTCTGAATGGTGTATAAACCGCTTGCGACGATCGAATTCTGTAGCGATGGATCGATCGCGATGGCATTGATGGTCTCAGTTGCCGAGACCTGTATTGGCCCGGTGTAGAGCGTTGAAGACGCGGTTGGAGTAGACCCATCCGTTGTGTAGTAGATTTGTGCCCCGGCATCGGTGTTGGACAAGGTTACAGACTGAGTGGAGGCATAGGTGCCGGGTGCAGGCGCGAATGTAACCGTTGGCGTTTGATTGTCGAAAGTGAATACAGCTGTGCTCACCGCGCTCTGCAGGTAATTTGGCGCGCTTGCAATTGCCTTAACCGTCGTGTTTGTGGCGACGGTGAACGGCGCGCTGTAGAGAGTTGACGATGATGTGGGATTGGAACCGTCGACAGTGTAGTAGATCGAGGACGATGCAGTGCTGCTCGAGAGTGTCACGCTCTGGCTGGTAGAGAAAGTTCCGCCATTGGGCGAGATCACAGGCGCCGCAGCGGTTTCCTGTTCATTGAGGAGGCCGTAGACATCGATCTCTCCGTTGGTAGCGACATAGACCTTGCCGTTGGTCACGACCGGAACAGAGTAACGGTTGGCAGGTCCTGCAGTATCTCGGGAGGAGTTATCGCTCTGGTAGATTGATTTGCTCAGATCGTTCGCATCCCAAGCATAGAGAACGGCGGGTCCATTAGTACCGAACTGGTCTGCCCGCACAGCCCACGCGATACCGTTCTGGGTTCCATTCGATGAAATCGAAAAAGACGGGCTAGGTGCCCCCCAGGTGACGGACGTCTTACTGTCGGGCTCAACATCCATGACACCTGTGTTCATTTTGAACATCATGCCAACGTTATCTCTCGCCCAGAGATAGACATTCCCATTCCAATAGGCAGGCGTAGCCCAAAGGCCTTTCGATTGAGGTATGACGTTTGAGATATCCTGCAGAGCGTTTGTGTTCGAGGACGCTCCTGCCGCATATCCGCCGAGGTTGTCGCGGTCGAGCACTACGATGCGCCCCTCTTTGCCCACATGCACAAGGACGTGAGGATGAGTTCCCTGCTGGTCCGGAACCATGAGGAGCCCGCCTGAGCCCAGGTCCCAATCGTGACTATTCAGGGTCTGATAGTTGAAGGGAGTAAATTCATCGATTGGAGTGATGCCGCCATTCGCCAGGCTGAATGAGACAACGCTTTCGCCGAATTCACTGGTTGCATTGAATGGGGGCGAAGTCCGCGTTCCGTTACCGGTCACCACAAACATTCGACCACCCGGTGCACCGTCGTCGATGGGCAGGCCTGCGCCCGAAGCCCATATTCCCGCGCCGAATCCGTTAGGGCTGAGGCACAGAGCTGCCATTTGTGCGAGTGTGCTGGCGTTGTAGGAGAACAACCACCCATGCCAATTATTGAAGTCTCCATGTGCTGCAAAACCTATGTAAACGTACCCGTTGTAGAGCGCCAAGGCGGGTCGCTGATTTTCCCAAAGAGGGCTGAAGGTGAGCTGTCCGCCGGAACTGCCATTACCTGTGCCGGCCACAGTGGCCTTGATTTCCACGGGGCTGTTGGGCTGTTCCGCGCCCGTGGTGATGTTGATGGCGTGAAGTCGTGCGAAGTCGGTTCCGTTTTCCTTGGTATTGCTGACGACATACATCGTGTTCGTCGAGGCGTCAATTACCGGTGTACCGGTGATGCCGACGGTGGGCGCAACGTCTGGCGATCCGGTGTCCTGCCACGGGATTGCAGTTGCACCCGAGGCGGCTCCGTGATTGGTGTCGGCGAGACTGACCTTCCAGATCGGATTGGCGTTCGCGCCCCCGTTTGAGTCCGCGTCGAAGGCGTACATGCTGTCGTTCGACGTCTCGATGAAGAGCACGTTGTGGGTCTGCCCATCGCTCATCTTCAGATTGGGTACGTATAAAGGCTGCGGATAAACGCTGCTATCCACTTTGTGAGAGAAGAGCTTGCCGAAGGAGTCGGGATTCACATTGGCAGTGGTGAGCGCGGTCTCAGAAGTGTTTTGTCCGGCGTGGGTCTGATCGTACCGCCAGGTTAAGACAGGCACCGGTGTTGGAATCTGAGCGCGTACTGAGATCGCGGGTCCGCAAATAATGGAGAAAATGGCGACGCAAAGCGTCTGAATGTAGGCCGACTTTCTCTTATTTAGGGAAGCCGAAGATTTGGTCAGAAGCAATAAAGAACAAGGAAGTTCGGACATGCGCAAACACCAATCAGCAAGAAGGGATGAACAACGTTCGTCAGCTGAAAAACAGAGAGCGGACAAGACAGCAAAGCGGCGCATATTACGCCGCGAAGGGCCGGAGAGGTTCGAGCTTGCCTGCGTGTCGTTTCCCGACACGGTCCTGACCAGCTAGAAATTGGTGGACCAACTCAAATTCCTTTTCTGATCCTGCACCAGGTTGGACGGGTGTCCTTGAGACAGACCGTTTCAGAAACTTCAACACGTTCCACACAGGTTCGATGATTCGAGCTCACGTTCCGGTTGCTTTTCGGCCTCCATCGACTCCGGATGGCGGAATGCGTCAAAATAGTGCAGCCATGATAAGCACGCTGATGCGCATGTTCGCTCGTCCATCAAGACTGGGATTGCCATCTTCTTCGCGTCCTCAAAAAACTTACATCAAGTTCGCACTGTTGGGTTTATTTTTAGTTCCGCTGAACTACCCGCTACGACTGGCTCCGCAGCAAGCAGCCGCAAAAATGCCGTTTGGGATTGCATGGCGCGTAATCGGCACATGGAAGATACAAGAGGAGCCGCATTCCCTATCAGATGGTGACGCGATTGCTCCTGGCTCTTTGTTGGAGCCTCAAGGATCCGCCCATGATCACTCGATCACGATCCTGTTGCCAGATGGACAACGGATCCTCTACGAGTGTTTCACCTCGCGAGATTGCGCACGCGGTTTCCGGGTGCCTGCGTTTTATCGCAAACCTGCAGCAACTGCTGTTGATCTGCTCGCCCGTGTCAACTCGGTATCTCGGCGAAGAGCGAGTGGTGACGAAAAGGCGGAGAACAGGGAGGAGCCGAGCATACCCCGCGACGAAGCGGTGGTACTGATAGATTCTGACAACAAGGCCGAGATTGCTGGCTTGGCAGCGGCTCTCTCGAACGGCACTTATTCATATGTGGTGCGCTCGCTCGCTCAGGTATCTCGAGTGCAGTCACGCCGCGAAGTTGAAAAGCTCGGACGCTCGATCTCGCTGACGCTTCCGGCCGACGGGCTCTTCGAGATCTCGATTGCGGATCATTCGAACACGCCTCGTATCGACCTCCTCCTGGCAGCGGTTCGTCCGCCGCGTGGTGCTCGAATCGCCGACGCTTTTCAGGATATTAAAGCGCTCCTGGCGGATTGGAACGAGGACTATCAAGGTTGGCCAGTTCACGATTTTCAACGGTATTATCTCGAGTCGGTCCTTCTTGGAGTGCAGCCATCGCGACTGGGAGTAAACAAGCTCTCTTCTGGAAAGAAAGTTGGTAGTGGCGATGTGACTGCTGAACCGATATTTTCTCCGATCCCCGGCATGTTCCATGCGGACACCGAGGTTACGCTGCGGTCTGCAACTGCAGGTGCTGTCATCCGCTACACGGTCGATGGTTCTCAACCCTTGGATGCCGCAACTGTCTACCACGCGCCCATCATCGTCAAAGGTACGGCATTGACGATAAAGGCGTTCGCCAGTGCCAAAGGAAAGAAAGACAGCACTGTGGTGACGGGGATTTTTCGGATTGGGGATTGATTCACGGTTTTCCGTCTCGGCTCTGTAATCTCAGCAGGCATCTAAGTTGCCCTTCTCGACAATCTAAGTAGACATGCCCGTGGCGTGGGAAGACTCTTCATCGCAGCTGCGGAGCGCTGAGTCTCACCTTTGTCGGATGTCATACCGAATGAGTTTTTCAAAACACCTGCGTTGACTCGCTCGGAGGGCCCACATCCATCTCTGTAGCAGTACTGTTCTGCGCTCTGCGATAACGCGTTGAGAAGAGGAAGGCATTCCCTGTGTCGCGAAAATTTCAAGAGCTTCGCCGATTGGTTTCTCTCGAATTTCTGGGTCTTGCTTCGGCACTTGTAGTGGCTGGATGTGGCGGAGTCAGCGGTAAGGTAACTGACGCTGTCCCGACCGTCAACATCACGGCCAGCCCAACCACCGTAAACGCGGGCACCGCATCAACGTTATCCGTCACCGCTGCGAACGCTACGAAGGTGACAATCGCCGGATCGGATGGCAGTTCTTATACGCTGCCGGAAGCGGGTGGAACGCAGACCGTGGATCCGGCCGCTACGACGACCTATACTGCAACCGCTACGGGTCCCGGCGGCTCCGCGACCGCGAACTCCACAATCACGGTATCGTCGGCAGGATCTGCGACTCCTGCGATCACAATCACCGCCACCCCCACTTCGATTACGGCAGGCAGTTCATCAATTCTCACCATCACGGCAACGAACGCGACGCAGGTTACACTTAGCGGTTCGGACGGAACCACCTTTAGTGTTGGCGCTACGGGCGGCACTCAGGCTGTCACACCATGGGCGACCACAACGTACACTGCGACAGCCAAGGGGGGCGGGTCTACCGTTAGCGCAACCGCGACTGTTACTGTGACCGCCAATCCTGCACCGACAGTGCAAATATCGGCCAACCCAACTTCGGTGACAGCCGGCCAACCCTCTACGCTGACTGTAACTGCGGTCAACGCAACACAGGTGACATTAACAGGAAGCGATTCCACCAGCTACACACTCAATCAAGCCGGTGGAACCCAACAAGTCAATCCAGCGTCGACGACCACTTATACGACGACCGCCACGGGTTCGGGAGGTAAAGTTTCAGCGTCTACGACAGTGACGGTCACGGGAAACCCTGCGCCCACCATAACCATGACTGCAAACCCCACGAGCATCGTTGTGGGTAACTCGTCAACGCTGACAATTGTTGCGACGAATGCGACCCAGGTCAGCGTGAGCGGATCTGACGGGAGCAAGTATGACCTTCAAGCGACAGGCGGCACTCAGGTGGTCACTCCATCTGCGACCACTGCCTATTCGGCGACAGGAACTGGAGCAGGCGGTACGGCGAACGCGGCGGCATCCGTCACCGTCGTGCCCGCGGGAAGCCTGCAGGCGGTCGATCACGTCATCTTCATGCTTCAGGAGAACCACTCCTTCGACAACTACTTCGGCATGCTCAATCCATATCGAGCTGCGAACCACTACGATGTGGGTGATGATGGGATTCAATATCTTGTAGACGGAATCGATGACAAGCTGAACACGATATCCAATCTAGACGATGAGAAGACGGCATATCCGCTGTTCAAGCTAAAGAGCACTTGTATTGATGACGAATCGTCCGATTGGCTGTCCAGCTTCGGTGATGTTAATCGCTACAATTTCCTCGATACTCGTCCCATTGAGATGAGTGGGTTCGTACATACCTCTGAGGGCTTTGCAAAGAGCTGTGTCAACAGCGGAACGTGCTCAGGTCAATTCACTGACCTGACCGGTCAGCGTGCAATGGGGTATTACGATCAGGATTTTCTGAACTACTACTACTTCATGGCTTCGCAGTTTGCGATATCCGACCGTTGGTTCTCGCCGATGGCGAGCAAGAGCGTTCCCAATCGGCTTGCGACTTTCACTGGAGGTACGACACAAGGATTGGTGCATGACCCCGGTGGGAACGACCACCTGCCGCAGCTTGATATCCCCAACATTTTTCAGGAACTGGATCAGGCCAAAGTGTCTTGGAAGATCTACTACACTGTAACCGAAGGACTCTGCGAGGACGAAGACGACTGCCTGAAATCGGGTAACAGCGTCTATCCGGCGATACACTTCTCCAACCTTACCTACTCGTATCGCTATATCAATGGCAATCCAACAGGAACTTGCAGTCCGCCGACTCAACCGTCCAGCGTTGTGGGTGATACGTCGAACTCCTTCTGCATCGACCCAACGCACATCGCGCCTCTGAAGCCAACCTATTTCGACGATGTTAAGAACGGGACATTACCGAGCTTCGTCTTTATCGAAGCGGGCTACGGGCACACTGATGAACATCCAGGATCTGAACAATCAATCCTGAATGGCCAGACACAGGTCTCCACTATTGTTGGATCACTGATGACCAGTTCGTCCTGGAAAGACTCGATCTTCTTCCTTAGCTACGACGAGGGCGGCGGCCCCTATGATCATGTTCCTCCGGTTCCGGGTCACTCGAATGACTTTACTTCTACCTCGATGGGCACCATTCCGGACATATCTTCGATCGCCGTGAATCCGGATACCAATCCCGCATACTTTCCGTGCGTTCCGACCACCACGCCAGATCTTCACTGCGACCTCTATACAAAAGACCCTGGAGCTCATCCAGCTGATGCAGCAGCTCTGCACGGGTTCGGTGCACAGATCGGGTTTCGCGTTCCCAACATTGTTATCTCACCGTTCACGCGGAAGCACTATGTTTCTCACATTCCGATGGACCACACCGCGATCATCAAGTTCGTGGAAAACCGGTTCATTGGCCCTTCTGCGCACCTGACTGCGCGCGACACGGCGCAGCCGAACCTGCTGGACTTTTTCGACTTCAATGCTGCTCCGTGGTCGACACCGCCAACACCGCCGACGCCCTCAAGCGTCACCGCCTGTACGCCTGCGAGTATGGGCCCCTAGGCTCAACGATTCGGTATCGAGCATGACGGGAAACTTTTATGAGCCAGCGAGCTTATTTCAGTACCTTCACGTCTCGCGAGTTGCTCTGCAGTAGGATGGGCATCCCGCCACTGATGAGTGAACTCTGAACCTGTGACAGACGTGCGCCGATCACGTCGTCAAAAATCAAGGTTGGTCGGCTCTCGCCGGAAGGCGCGGTAAAGCTAACATCGTTCAAATTCAGATCGCGAACATGTCTAGCGTAAAGGCCGGATGCTGGCAGCATTCCAAACATTCGTGCCTCAGGATATGCACTTTCTTTTTCCGGCACTGAGCGACCGATCCATTCTGGACGATTTCGCAAGACGTTCTCGATGTGAATGTGCGACAAACTCACACCGCGCACCTCCATGCCCTGCAGCCCTGTGATGGAACTTGGCACCAATCCCTCAGTGGTCTGAACGCCGTCTATATTTACGTTTCTAAGGCCGTGCTGCGGATAGTCGTGAACACGTTTCCGATTCCCAAGACGAACAAAGATTGGCGTCCGAGTCCGCTGCATCTGAATATTCTTCACAATGACCCCGTCGATCCAACCGCCGTCCACAACTTCCAGGGCGATTCCTGCGACGACGCGCTCCTTGTAAGGAACTTCGTTGTTATGGATCACAGAATCTGAAAACGTGATGTTCTCGAAACCTCCTTCGGTCTCCGTTCCGATTTTGAATCCATTGCAGCATGTCGAAAGGCGGCAATTCGTCACTGCGATGTTCTTTACGAGGCGGGGCTCCGGACCAAATGGGTTAATGCTTTTCAGGCAGATTGCATCGTCTCCCGTATCTACTGAGCAGTTTGAGATTGTGACGTTTTGGCAGCCTGTGATGTCGATTCCGTCGGTGTTAGGGCCGTTGACTGGGTTAGTGATCGAGATCCCATGGATGTCCACGTTGTCGCTATTGACGATGTTGAGCGTCCAACCAGGTGCGTTCTGAATGTGGATCTCCTCGATGGTGAGTCGTCGGCAATTAACAAACAGCAGCGTAGGACTGGGGTGCCCACCTTGTTTAACCTCTAGGTCATGTGAAGCCACCCCAGCCCACTGCTGGTCTTCTGGAAGAGGCGGCTTGCTGGAAGGCTCCCAGAACGCGGGTCCTTGTCCGTCGATTCGACCGCTGCCGGAGATCGTGACGTCATCCGCGCTCATGGCAAAAATCAGATGCCGGGGATTAGGGCCACCATGTCCGGAAGAGCCAGGCGCGAAACTGTAGTCCTCCATTGACGTGCTGCCAAGCAAAGTGCTTCCTTCAGCGAGAGTGAGTGTAACCCTGCTCTTCAGCTCAATCAGACCGGTGAGAAAGATCCCAGCCGGCACGATCACAGTTCCTCCTCCAGCCTGAAATGCCTCGTCGATGGCTCGTTGAATGGCTTTGGTGTTCAGCGTCTTCCCATCAGGCTTGGCGCCGTACTGCAGAATGCTCTTGGACGTCGCCAATGCCCAGGTATATCGATGGTCAAGCACCATCATCCCGCCAACGACAGGAAGAGTAGTTGATAAGAAAACTCTTCTTTTCATGAAAACCTCTGATCGTTTGATGAATCAGAGAAGGAACAGGTGATGCCCAACGTTCTTCGTTAGCAAAACATCATCGATCAACCGCTCGAGGTTTGCCCGGAATGCTCCCTCGAGTCCCGGCCGTTTGAGGCATTTTCTTGCGCTTCGCGATTTGCAATAACTGTTTGCAGATCAGCAATATTGGTAAATGTTGACAGCGGACCTCGAAGGCCATAGGATGCCCTCACCGGAAGGTAATTCTGTTGACGGAGAGTTCAAATGAGCCTTCGCGACTTCTTATCCAAGCAGTTCATAGATGTCATCGAATGGGTTGAGCCCGACGAAGGCATACTTGCCTATCGATATCCCATGCAGGATCGCGAAATCCAGAATGGGGGCAAGCTCACCGTTCGTGATTCGCAGATGGCCGTCTTCGTGAATGAGGGCCGAGTCGCAGACGTTTTTGCTCCCGGTTTGTACTCCCTGAGCACTCAGACGCTGCCAATACTCACCTACCTGATGAATTGGGATAAGGCGTTCAAGTCCCCGTTCAAGTCGGATGTTTACTTCTTCTCGACTCGGCTGCAAACCAACCAACGTTGGGGAACCCCGAACCCCATTACCATTCGCGACAAGGAGTTCGGAGCTGTTCGAATCAGGGCATTCGGAATCTACACGTATCACATCGTTGATCCGAAGACGTTCTACTCCAAGATCAGTGGCACGCGCGATCTTTACACGGTTCCAGAGTTGGAAGGTCAACTGCGAAACACAATCGTAGGCCGCATGACGGACACGTTCGCGAACAGTCAGGTCCCATTCCTCGACATGGCCGCGAATCAGGTTGCCCTGTCCGACAAGCTTCTTGCGTCGCTGAAACCGGGGTTCGCCGACTACGGCCTTCTTCTCGACAGCTTTGTTGTCGAGAATCTCTCACTTCCCGATGAGCTCCAAAAGATTCTGGACCAGCGCATCGGAATGAACATGGTGGGAGACATGGGTCGCTACACGCAATTCGAGGTTGCACAGTCGATCCCGATTGCTGCTGCAAATGAGGGCGGGGGAGCGGCGGGCGTGGGTGCAGGCCTTGGTGCCGGGGTAGCCATGGGTCAGGCGATGATGGAGTCAATCAGAAACGCAGGATCATCGGGGCCAGACTCGGGAACTGCGGCAGCTGGTCCGGTTTCCGAAACGAAGTTCTGTCTTAATTGCGGCAAGGCAATTCCCAAGTCAAGCAAGTTCTGCCCGGAATGTGGTCACCCGCAGCAGTAACGCCGAACCAACCTATGAATGGGACTGAGTGGATTGTCGATGCCCAGGGCTGCAGTGCGGACGCGCTCCGTAGCCTGACAACGTTGCGCGGGCTTTTTGCGCAAGTGGTTCATGATCTCGGGCTTCGCACCATCGGTGAGACGCATTGGCATCAGTTCCCCGGAACAGGCGGAATCACCGGCCTTTGCCTGCTCTCGGAGTCTCACCTCACCTGTCACACCTTCCCCGAATTTGGATCGCTTTGCCTCAATCTCTTTTGCTGCGTGCCGCGCAGCCGCTGGAATTTCGAGTTGCAGCTTTCAAACCTGTTTCTCGCAACGTCAGTTCGTGTGAATACGATCGAGCGCGAATACTCTTGGCCTGTCGATGTATCGAATGCGATGGCTGCGGGGAACCGATGACCCAGGCAACTGCGAATTGCCCGAACTGTGGCGCCACGATCACCTTCCGCTGGTCTGGCAGCGTGCAGACCGTCTGCGACTTTTGCAGATCAATCCTGATCCGGACAGATCTCGATCTCCAAAAAGTCGGTCAAGTCGCAGACCTGCCTCTCAACAGTTCGCCCATCCAGATTGGGACCGATGGCATTTTCGGTAGGCATTCGTTTTCCGTGATCGGTCGCATCATCTACCAATACGATCAGGGCAACTGGAACGAATGGCACTTCATAACGAATGACGGGACTAGTGGGTGGCTTTCAGATGCGCAGTTGAATTATGCAGTCACCTTTCCGGCGCAAGGCCAGAAGCTGCCGTCAGAATGCAAGGTTGGCCAGCAGTACACGTGGAACAACGAGACCTATCTTGTCAGCACTATCACGAAAGCTCATTACTGCGGAGTCGAGGGAGAGCTGCCGTTTCAGTACTGGGACAAGTCGGATGTTGTGTTCATCGATCTGCTGTCTCACTCTGAGAAGGTTGCCACGATCGACTATAGTGAAGACCCACCCCTGCTTTTTCTCGGCGGGGCAGTCGGGTTCGAAGATCTCAAACTCAAGAACCTCCGCAGTTTCGAGGGATGGTCGTGAGCACGGTCGGCCCCACGCCGGCGGGAGCCCCGCACGTCAAATCACTGAACTGCCCCGGCTGTGGCGCGAGTCTAACCGTGCGCTCCTTCGGAAACGCGGTCACGATTATCTGCGAGAGCTGTCACTCTGTGCTCGATGCACAGGATCCCAAGTTGAGGATCCTGCAACAGTTTCATGCGGCCACAAGTGAGGATCCGCCGCTCATACCGCTCGGCACGCGGGGGGCCATTCGTGGCGTTCTGTACGAAGTCATCGGATTTCAGCGTCGTACCATTCAAGTGGAAGGGATCTCGTACAGCTGGCACGAGTACGTGCTTTTCAATCCAACAAAGGGCTTTCGTTATCTCACGGAATACGACGGTCACTGGAACGATGTGAGTATCCTGCGCGCGCTACCTGACGTAAGTGCGGGCGAGGCGACGCTTAGGTACCTCGGAGAAACCTATCGCCTGTTCCAGACTGCGGATGCGGCGACAGCCTTTGTGCTGGGTGAGTTCCCCTGGCAGGTGCGAGTCGGAGAAGTCGTGCGCTTCTCTGATTACACTTCGCCGCCGCGTGTCATCTCAAGTGAAAGTACCGGGACAGAGATCACTTGGTCGATTGGCGAGTACCTCACCGGCCGCGACATCTGGAAAGCGTTCAAACTCTCAGGTGAGCCGCCTGCTCCGATTGGAATCTACGAAAATCAGCCTTCACCTCTCAGTGCAAGTGTCAAGAGCGTCTGGTCTCTTACAGGAGTGTTTCTCCTTCTGCTGTTGTCGCTTGCTGTAGGAGTCTATTGGATGGAGGGCGATGAACAGACCTTTGAGCAGACCTTCGAGTTCAATACCAGCGCAGGAGGAGAGGCCTCTTTCGTCACAGACATGTTTCAACTGAAGGGCCGTACATCTGATGTCGAACTGACAACCAGCGCCGGAGTGGATAATGACTGGATTTATCTGAACTATACCCTCATCAACCAGGACACGGGTCACGCTTATGACTTCGGAAGAGAAGTCAGCTACTATCACGGTTACGATTCTGATGGTTCGTGGTCGGAGGGTCACACGACCAATTCGGTCACAATACCCAGCGTGCCGCCCGGCAACTACTACCTCCGCATCGAACCGGAGAGTGATCCAAATCGCGGGTTGATTCGATACGTCGTTACCGTAAAGCGCGACGTGCCGCAAGCGAGTTTCTTTGGACTGGCCGCTTTGGCACTGCTGGTTCCCGCCGGACTTATCACGTGGCGCTCTCTCAATTTCGAGCACCTTCGTTGGGCTGAAAGTGACTATGGCTCATCCGGTGACGGATCGCTCTTGAGCACCGCGGGGACAATCATAGATTCATTCAAATCAGGGGAGGATGAATGACTAGAATCTTCTTCCTCGTCTATGGACTTGCTGTGTTAAGCGTAGTTGCTTTTGCAGAATACCGCGGTTGGAGCCTGAACCGCGTCGACGAAGTGCGGAATGTCCCCAGGTCCGTCCGCGACAATCCAGGCTCATATCGTTCCGTCTACAGCTCTTACCACCACTACACAGGAGGCAAGTAATGGGCATCCAGATCAACAATGTGGTGAATGCGATTGTCTATGCCGCCATGGGCATCGTGATTTTCAGCGGAGCATTTTTAGTGCTCGACAAAATCACGCCTTACAACTTGTGGAAGGAAATCGTACAGGAACACAATCTGGCGCTCGCGATTTTGCTTGGCGCCATGTCCCTTGGCCTGTGTGTGATCATCGCGGCGGCCATTCACTAGCGTGGGAATCCTCCTCTTCATCACTGTCCTGTTGATCTCCGCATGCGGGCTCATCTACGAGCTTGTTGCTGGCACGCTGGCCAGCTATCTGCTTGGCGACAGCGTCCTCCAGTTTTCAACCATCATCGGTTGCTACCTCTTTGCAATGGGAATTGGAAGCGCTCTCTCTCGCTACATCGATCGCGGGCTGGCGTACCGTTTCGTCTGGATTGAGCTACTGCTCGGTGTTGTGGGCGGCTTCTCTTCGGCGCTGCTGTTCCTGGCCTTTGCGTATTCGCAGGGTTTTGAATTTCTAATGTATACGCTGGTCATCGTGATCGGCGTGCTTGTTGGTCTGGAGATTCCACTGCTGATGCGCATTGTTCGCGATCGCTATCAGTTTCGTGATGTCGTGGCGCACGTTCTTACGTTCGACTATCTCGGTGCGTTGGGTGCCTCATTGCTGTTTCCGATTCTCCTGGTACCACATCTGGGGCTCGTGCGCTCCGCGATGGTTTTCGGCATCCTCAATGCAGCCGTTGCGCTCTGGAGCACGTTTATCTTCGCGAACCAGATGGCGAGAACCGCTGTTCTGCGTTTCTTCTGCGTCATTGTCCTTGCTGCTCTCTGTACAGGTCTTGCCGAAGCTAAGCACATTACGCAGGCCGCTGAGGACAATATCTATGCGGACGAAATAATCTTTGCCCGTGACACACACTACCAGCACATCGTTCTCACTCGATTCAAAGATGACATTCGCCTATTTCTGAATAGTCATCTTCAATTCAGTTCACGCGACGAATACCGTTATCATGAAGCGCTCATCCACCCTGGACTTTCAGCCATTGCCGCGCCACGTCGAGTGCTGGTTCTTGGCGGCGGCGATGGTCTGGCGGTTCGCGAGATCCTCAAATATCCGCAGGTGGAAAGCATTACACTCGTTGACCTCGATCCGGAGATGACGCGGCTCTTCTCCACGAATCCCATGTTGACTGGTCTGAATCAGAAGTCGTTCCTCTCACCTAAAGTTCATGTCATCAATGACGACGCGTTTCCCTGGCTGGACTCTGATGCAGAAAGCTTCGACTTCATCGTTATCGACTTCCCCGATCCTACGAACTATTCGCTCGGCAAGCTGTATACCACGGCGTTCTACAAGGCAGTTGCTCGTCATCTTAGTGAGCAGGGACTCATGGTGGTTCAAAGCACATCGCCGATGTTTGCGCGTGATTCGTATTGGTGCATTGCAGAAACAATCAAGCAAGCCGGAATGTTGACCTATCCCTACCACGTGTATGTTCCATCTTTCGGCGAGTGGGGATTTGTTCTCGCCGGGCATCATGAATATACGCGGCCAGCGACCTTACCCGCCGGCCTCCGCTTCGTCGATCTCAAGGGACTACCGGCTCTGTTTCAATTCCCGCCGGACATGGCGCCCCTCTCAATGCCTCCAAATCGCTTGAACGATCAAGTTCTGGTTCATCTTTACGACCAGGATTGGAAGGACATAAGTCATTGACGGTTTCGCGCCGCTCCTTCATTCAGTCCGCCGGTTTCTCGCTTGCCGGACTCTCCATGAAGACAGAGCCAAGAATCAGCGGATCATTCGTGAATGAGTCTTTCCAACAGGGGCACATGCTCCGCGATCGCGCTGTTTTCGCGGCACCGAAGCGGATCGAAAAAATCCCGGTGGTCATAGTCGGCGGCGGCATCGCCGGTCTCAGTGCCGCATGGCGTTTGCAGAAGAGAGGCTTTCGCGATTTCGTTCTTCTCGAAATGTGCGATCAGGCCGGAGGCAACTCGCGCTGGGGTGAAAACGAAATAACTGCGTACCCGTGGGCAGCCCATTACGTCCCAGTGCCCGGGCGCAAAGCGGTATATGTTCGCGAACTCTTCGAAGATCTGGGAGTTCTCAAGGATGGTAAATGGGAGGAGCGCCACTTGTGCTTCTCTCCGCAGGAAAGGCTATTTCTATTTGGGCGCTGGCAGGAGGGAATCGAGCCGGCCGTCGGTCTCACGCAGAGCGATCGAGATCAGTTTCGGCGTTTTGAGGACCAGATTCACGCATTTCGCGCGACCGGCAAGTTCACCGTGCCCATGGAAGTCGGGCTCGCCGATGACACCTCAAGTCTCGATCGCATCTCTTTCGCCGATTGGCTGGGCGAGCAGCGCATGGATTCGCACATATTGCACTGGTATTTGAATTACTGCTGTCGCGACGACTACGGCGCAATGACTGATCAAACTTCAGCCTGGGCAGGCATTCAGTATTTCGCCTCGCGAGAACCCGACGAGAAAGGCCCGCTCACCTGGCCCGAAGGAAATGGGTGGATTGTTCGCCGGTTGCTCGAGCGCGTGGGATCGTTCGTCCGCACAAGTCAAATGGTTCATAAGATCGTGCAAAACGGTTCCGTCCTAAAAGTATTTGCAGGCGACACAGAGTATCGGCCAGAAATGGTTATCTTTGCAGCGCCCACGTTTCTTGCGCCCTATCTTATCGAGGGCGTAGCCCGTCTCCACAGTTTCGAATACTCCCCCTGGCTGACCGCAAATCTGACTCTCGAGCATCTTCCCAAAAATTACGGCGGTGATCCCACCTGGGATAGTGTGTTCATGGAATCGCCGACCCTGGGATACGTTGACGCGACACATCAGACCTTGCGTACTCATGTGGACCGTACGGTATGGACCTTCTACTGGGCCCTTGCTGAGGGGTCGCCATCCCAAAACCGCCAGATGCTTCTGAGTAGTGATTGGAATCACTGGAAAGAAGCTATTCTTCACGACCTCGAACGTGTCCACCCCGATATTCGTCAGTGCGTGTCGCGCATTGACATCATGCGGATGGGACATGCAATGGCGCGTCCCACGGTCGGCTCAATCTTCTCGCCCGAACGAAGAAGACTGACCGAACTACACGGCCGCATCCTCTTCGCCAATTCTGACCTCAGCGGTTTCTCGATATTCGAAGAGGCACAGTATCGCGGGATCGTAGCCGCAGAGCATGTCTTGAATCGCCTTTCTGGGTCGGATTGCCTTCAGCTGCATAGCCTTCCTTCAAGAGGAACTTCTGAATAAAAGCGATTCATCAAGCTGTAGGTAATTCTTGTAAGGCGATTGCCTCGGCTGCTGCAGTTGAGTCTGTCTCTCCACAGTTGCCCAGGTCAGGCAGAAAATGCTTCCGTGAGTCACGCGACTCACAAGCGAGCCCATGGGGACAATTGCGGAGTCCACAACACATAAAAGCCCCTCGACGTGAAGGCAAATCTGCCTATCGGAATCGGTTCCTGAGTTCCGGTTTCGACCAATCCGCGCTGCCGATTCGAATTACATCAGCGGCGATACCGCGGGTGATATCACGCTTGCCTCCAGTAATATCTCATCACGGTGCAGCAGGTAAAAAGACGTCCTGTGTTAGCGGAGAAAGACTAAGTGCGGATAGGTGGCGAGCGCAAAGAGATAGTGTTACGCGCAATATCATCGCGCCTCAGCACGAAAGTCTCCATAAACTTAAGTTACTTATCCCGATAAGTCCAAAAGAGCGAATGGCTATCCCCTAGTTAGAAGCGTTTCGCAGTGATCCGCTAGTACCTTCGTTGTATGGACCCTATGTAACCGTCGAAGCAAACTCCCGATTGAACCATTGCCGAACTAGGTCGGTCGGCATCAACGTTTTCGGAAATCGAGAGCAATGGTGAGTTCTCGATGGAGGTCAGATTCCCCATGGTGCTTGCAGGGATTTCCTTTACCAACATTGTCGAATCCGTCAAGGCTTTCATCTCGAAACCTCAAATCGCTCGGCCGTTTCGGACGGCCGGTTCTCGAGCTGCTCTCGGGATTACGGCGACGCTTTCTCTGTGCGTCGCACTGAGCGGGTGCGGTGGTGGTGGATACGCAGGCGGCGGAATCGCGAGCCTGTCGGCAACCTCGTTCGTGATCGACGCTGGACAGTCCGTAGACATCACCGCCAATCTGACCGGCAGCTATCAGGTCGGCTGGGCGTTTAACGGGTCCTCGTGCAGCGGGAGCGCGTGCGGCGCCCTCTCTTCTGCTTCCGGCACGACAACGACCTATACGGCTCCTCCGGGAATCACATCGCCAATGCAGGTGACCCTGATTGCGGCGATCCCGCAAACAAAGAGCCAGGAAACGGTAAATATCACGGTAAATCCTGATCCCACGATTACAGGTGCACCGCCCGCAGGCATTGTCGGTTCTGCATACTCCACGATGATCTTGTCAGCAGGCGGAACTTCGCCGCTGAAGACATGGGTTGCGAGCGGAGCTTTACCTCCAGGCCTTTCGTTCAACGCAACAACAGGAGAAGTTTCCGGCACGCCTACTGCGACTGGCACGTTCCCGTTCATGGTGCAGTTGACTGACACAAGCGCCGTTCCGTTTACAGTTACTGCAAATAAAGCGATAACGATTTCCAATCCTGTTCCGCCGCTTACGTTGACCGGCGGCCCTCAGCCGATCGGCGAAGTCGGCATTCCGTATACGACGTCTCTGGTCGCTGCCGGTGGAGTGACCCCGTATGCGTGGAGTATCGTTTCCGGATCTCTTCCCGCAGGCCTCTCCATTTCCCCGACGAGTGGCGTTATCTCGGGTACGCCCACAACTCAGGGAATCTCGACTTTCACAGTGCAGGTTCAAGACAGCACAACCGCAACTGCCTCGGCTCAAGTTTCCATTACTGTTGTCTCGCCGCTCTCTCTCGCGGGCGGACCTCAACCTGACGGCATTGTCGGTGTAGCGTATAGTACTTCTCTCGTTGCATCGGGCGGTTCGACGCCCTACTCATGGAGCATCACGGCAGGGTTGTTACCGCCAGGCCTCGGCATTTCCGCGGCGACAGGCCTGATTTCTGGGACGCCGACTGCGAAAGGCACATTTGCATTCACCGTGCAGGTCAAAGACAGTCTCGGCGCAACCGCGACTGCTGCGGTTTCTATTACCGTCAACTCGCCGCTGAGCCTGACGAATGTCTTGCCCAATGGCACCGTTGGAGTCGCTTACAGCGCTCCGATCACGGCGGCCGGTGGTGCAACTCCGTATGTATGCACAATCACCGGATCGCTTCCCGCGGGCCTCTCATTATCAAGCTGCGTTGTGAGCGGCACTCCGACAGTGGCAGGCAGCGCGACTGTCACCGTGAAGGTCACCGATGCAGGCTCACCAGCCCAGTCCGTCAGCCAGGTTGAGACGATTGTGATCTCCCCGGCAGCGCTGACGATGGGCAGCCCGTTGCCAAACGGCACGGTAGGTGTTGCTTACAGCGCGAACATCACAGCCTCCGGCGGGACCACGCCCTATAGTTGCTCAATCACAGGCGCTCTTCCTGCGGGCCTCAGCCTCGCCGCGTGTACGGTGAGCGGCACGCCGACGGCTGCGGGTAGCGTTACGGTTCTTGTCGCCGTTACTGACGCTGGCAGCCCGGCGCAAAACGTGAGCGCCAACGAAACCATCAACATTGCACCGGCTGCTCTTTCGCTGACGAACACGCTTCCGGATGGCACGGTTGGCGTGGCGTACAGCGCGCAGATCGGCGCCACCGGCGGAATCACGCCCTATACATGTTCAATCACGGGCACTCTGCCTGCTGGCCTCTCCCTTTCCGGATGCACTGTGAGTGGAACGCCGACGACCGCAGGTGCTTCCCCGATCACGGTGAAGGTAACGGATTCCGGAAGTCCGGCCCAGAATGCCAGTCAGAACGAAACCATCACCATCGCTCCCGCCGCTCTTACCATCACCAGCACTCTGCCTGGCGGCACAGTGGGCGTCGCCTACAGCGCAAACATCACGGCTGCAGACGGTACTCCACCGTACACGTGTTCGATCACAGGAACTCTCCCCGCCGGCCTGTCGCTCAGCGCTTGCACGGTCAGCGGCACACCGACTGCGGCTGGATCTTCGCCTGTAACTGTAAAGGTGACGGATTCGGGCAGTCCCGCGCAGAACGCCACCCAGAACGACACAATCGTGATCTCGCCTGCTCCGCTTGCGATTACGGGCACGCTCCCGAATGGCACCGTGGATGTACCGTACTCGGGCACGATAACCGCGACAGGTGGAACCACGCCGTATTCCTGCTCGATCACCGGAACGCTTCCCGCCGGACTTACGCTCTCTGGTTGCACGGTCAGTGGCACACCAACCACGGCTGGCTCTTCGCCGATCACCGTGAAGGTGACGGATGCGGGCAGCCCGGCTCAGAACGCGAGTCAGAACGAAACCATCGTTATCAACCCAGCGCCGCTCACGATCACAGGAACTCTGCCCCCCGGCACTGTGGGTTCCGGCTACACCGGTACGATAACTCCTTCTGGTGGCACCGGACCGTATACATGCTCGATCACGGGCACTCTCCCGGCTGGCCTTATCCTCACTGGATGCACGATTACCGGTACGCCGACGACCGCCGGGAGTTCGCCGATAACGGTGACCGTCACTGACTCCGGCAGTCCCACGCAGACCGCGAGCCAGAACGAAACAATTGTCATCAGCCCGGCGCCGTTGAGTCTCTCAACCTCGACTCTGCCTGATGGCACAGTTGGAGTGCCTTACAACGCAACCATCGGTGTTGCAGGCGGAACTTCTCCCTACAGCTGTACGATCACATCGGGCACCCTGCCAGCTGGCCTTGCGCTGAGCGGGTGCAGCGTGAGCGGTACGCCCACTACAGCGGGCAGCTCAACGGTCACAGTGAAGGTCGATGATAGTGGGGCACCGTCCCAGACAACCTCTGGGCCTGAAACCATCGTCATCAACCCTGCAGCTCTGACGCTTACAAATACGCTGCCGAACGGCACAGTCGGGGTCGCATACAACGCAACCATCGACGCCAGCGGCGGAACCACCCCGTACACCTGCTCTATCAGCTCGGGTACACTTCCGGCCGGACTCACACTTACCGGATGCACGGTAACTGGCACGCCGACGGTGGCTGGCTCCTCGACTCTCACGGTGATGGTGACCGATTCGAGCAATCCGGTGAAGACCGTATCCCAGTCGGAAACCATCACAATCAATCCGTCCGGTACCCTTAGCCTCACTGCGACGTTGCCCATCGCCACCGTCGGGGTTCCGTACACCTACACCCTCCAGGCCACCGGCGGGACTTCCCCATATACGTACTCCGTCACGGCCGGTTCTTTGCCTCCCGGCATCACGATGCAGTCTGATGGAGTAATCTCAGGCACACCGACACAGCCAGGCGCAACCAGCTTCACCGCAACCGTAACGGACAGCGTATCCGCAACCGCATCGGTGCCACTCGTGCTGCTCGTTCAGTACCCGACGACACCGTATGACGGCGAACTCACGGGACCATATGCGTACCTGTTCCAGGGTTACGACGATGTGGTAGCGGGTGTTCTCGCATATCAAACTGCATCGATCGGCAGCTTCACCGCCGACGGAACCGGTGGAATCAATATGGGCGAGCTGGATGCGAATCATCAATCATCGCATCCGAGCGGAACCACCGTAGCCTCGCAGAACTTCATCGGCACGTACATCGTCAATGCCGACAGCCGCGGCTTCGTCACCATCACCACCCTTAATACTGACGGTACGACGGACCAGACATTCACTTACGCGATTTCCTTGAAGGCTCCTGTGTTGCCGGCGACTGTCTCCACGCAGGGAACTCTTATCGAGTACGACAACGACCAATTGGTCGGGACCAAAGGATCCGGCCAGTTGCTCGCGCAAACCGCTTCGGCATTCTCTGCCGGACTGAATGGAAGCTATGCCTTCGGCCTCGCTGGAGACACGCCCTGTCTGATCTCGTGCACAGTGGGCATTGCCTCCGGTCCCGTTGCCACAGTCGGTGCTTTCACCACTGACGGTGCTGGCAGTCTGACCAACGGCACCGCCGACGCAAACATCGCAAGCTTCAACTTTGCCAATGCGCCGCTGACTGGCTCTTACCAGAGCACCGATCAGAACGGGCGTCTGCAGCTGGAGATGACCAATACCAGCATCTCCGACGGCTTGTATCCAACGAACTATGCGGTTTACATCGTGAATGCTAACGAAGCATTCATCATGTCGATCGACAAGCACTCGGATTTCACGCTCCTCGCTGGAACCACGCAATTGCAAACTGCGCCAAGTTTCAGCAATGCCTCGATGAACAGCGCGTTTGTCGGCTACGAAAATGCCCAGTCCAATCCTGGCTTGCTCGGAACCACCCTGCAGAACGTGCTGAACTTCTCGACGGCGACAGTCTTCCGCGCGAGCGGCAATGGAGCCGGTACCTGCAACACAACCAATATCGATTCGGGCGGTCTGACGAGCACTGTCGACAACCTCACCGGGCTGTCAAACAGCGACAAGAACAACCTGATCAGCGCGCTGCTCGGATCTTACGGGGCGACTGGAACCTCTTCCTGCACAGTAAGCAGCAGTGGCCGCGGCACCTTCAACTACCCGAACCATTCGGGCCTGATCTCTGTGCTGCTTGGTCTGCTCGGATTGCCGACGGGGCCGCCGGATGCCCGTGTCTTCTATCTGGTAGCGCCCAATCAGGGCTACTTCCTGGAAATGAGCTATGCCGGACTTGGACACTTCGAGCCTCAAACCGGAGCTCCGTTCAGCAACGCCAGCTTCAATGGCACCTACGTTATCGGAACCATTCCGGCCAGCTCGCTGGCGAGTATCAACAGCTCGGGCTATACCACTGCCGATGGAGCCGGCCATGCGACCTACACGCTCGACGAGAACCTGGGTGTGGGCACGCTGAACGTTCTTCAGCTCGGAGTGACTGGCACCACGACCTACAGTCTGTCAGACAACAACGCAAATGTGACTCCGGCGACCGCTGGACGCTACCTCCTCGGCGACGGAACCACAGTCATCTATGCAATCTCTCCGGGCAGATTCGTGCTGGTCGATACGAATGCACTGACGACATCCCCAGGTGTCTCGCTGGCCTACTAAGCAGCGGAAACGTAAGCAGCACTGAATGAACAGGAGTCGGATGATGAAACAGTTTATTGCATTGAGTTTTATGGCTGCACTGGTCGCGTCATACACCGCAGAAGGACAGCAGACCGTGTTTGCCAACCAATCGACCATGGATGTTTCCCGAATCGATATCGCCACCGGGTACCATCTGATCAATGCGAACGCTCCACCGGCAGAGTGCGGGTGTTTCACCGCGAATGGCGGGTTCTTCAGTGCGCAGTACAACCTCAGCACGAGGCTGGGAATGGTCGGCGAGGTCGGCACGGTACACGCGTCGACAATCAGTTCGCTTGGCCAGAATCTGGCATTAACAACCTTTCTCGCTGGCCCCAGGATCGCGGTGCCGTTTCGGCGCATGTCCCCGTTTGGCGAATTCATGCTTGGTGGAGCGCACGCCGGTGATTCCTATTTTCCGAACGGATCATCAGGCAGTTCGAGCGCCTCAACGTTCGCATATTCTGCAGGCGGAGGACTTGATCTCAATCTCAATTCGCGCTACTCGGTCCGGCTGTTCGATGCCTCGTTCCTGCATACATCGTTTCCGAATGGAGCCAATGGCACGCAGCGTCAATTGCAAATCAATGCGGGCGTAGTCCTGCATTTAGGAGGGGGAAGGGGAGACGCGCCGCAGTACATTGCCTCCACCCCGGCTCCTCACGCTAAGGCGGCAAAAGACGTCGCCCTCGCCTGCTATACGAACAACCACATTGTCAATTCGGGTCGGCCGGTTCACATCAGCGCCGAAACCTCTGTGGATCCTGACCGCTACTACTTTACGTATGACTGGACTACGACCGGTGGGGCGATCGTGGGTCATGGAAACGTGATTACGATTAACACAGATGGCCTCGCTCCCGGCACTTACTCTGTATCCGGTCACGCAGTCCTTGATTCTGCTCCCTCGAACTCGCTAAATTGCAAAGTCGATTTTGAGGTCGCCAATGAGCAGGATCAAAAGCAGCAGCTGATGACAAAAGTGGCTGCGCCTCCCGGGGATAATAGCTTTGAACTCGCAGCGCAGAAAAGACTGCGCGACCTGTTCTTCAATTATGATCAAGCGGATCTGCGCCCCGACGCGACGAGCGCAATACACGAGGATGCGGCATTCCTGGTGGCTCATCCCAGCATTCGGATCACCATAGCAGGATATGCGGACGAGAGGGGATCGGCAGAGTACAACGTTGCCCTCGGAATGGAGCGCGCTGAAGCCACCCGCAGCGCATTGATGTCCGCCGGAGTGGAGGCGTCTCGTATCGAGGTAATCAGCTACGGCAAAGAGCGTCCGTTCTGCTCCGACGAGAGCGAAGACTGTTTCCAGCAGAATCGTAGAGCACAGTTCGTGGTGGAGTAAAGTAAACAGCTCGACATAGGTACAGCATCAGGCAGCTTAGGGCTGTTGGGATCGGTTCAATCTCAAGTCTGAGCATCCCTTAGTAATACGCGTTAATCAGGGAAACCCTTATGTTGTACCAATGGTCAAAGGGATTCCCTGATAAGTTCGTCTGTCGTTTCCCGGTATCCAACTCGTACCCTCATTAAGATGCAAAATCGTGCTATGTTCTGCATTGATGTGATTTCAATGCAGATAACGGCTGGTGAGGAGCTTCACGACATTCGGAACGGGAACTGAAGATCCTTGAAATACTCGAAAGTACATATCAGACTTTCAAACCCGTCGTGCTCGTGATCACATTGGTCATTTGGTTAGATCTGACATTACCGGTACCATCGGCCGTGTACTACTGAAGTCCCCTTTGTGAGGTCGCTCAATTGAACAACGAGAATAGTCGCCCGATAAGTTTCCCGCTTCGACTGCCCTTCTCTACTCGCCGCCAGGCAATCGAGATTGCCCAAAAAGAGGGTCTATCTTTGAATCAGTTCATTAGTCTTGCGGTTGCGGAAAAGATTACGCGACTGGAGCATACATCTTGGCCGGAGTTGGTGAACGGAAACTTAGTTAATGCTGCTGCAGCGTCACGCAAAGACTAAGCAACGGGAGTAGCGCGACAGTCAAGGAATGATATCAATTGCGATATCTCATTACGTGTCTGAGGTACAACTGTGTAAATCGGACGCGCGAATTGTCGAGCTCAATACTTCCTCACGCTAACTCTCGATAAGCCTCCCACCTCCGTCGTATTTCCTATGTTTGTCCCGTATGTGATCCTCATATTCTACAAGTTGATAAGTATCTCTTGTTTCCCCATAGTTATCGCAATTTGATTCGTTTGTGAGTGGCGCCAAGACCACTGTAAGAATACGACTCAAACGAGCGCAAGGAGACGACCTCCAACACGCTGCTTCTGGCAAATTGGACACGCTGTCCTGCACTAGATGCCAAATCAGTTGCTGTAGGGTCGGATGAAGGCTATGGAGAGCATACCCATCAGGCAGGATGAGCGCGGATCAATCCTCGTTACGACGTCGCTCTGCATGGTGATGTTGGTCGCGATCCTTGGTCTTGCGATCGATTGCGGACACTTCTTCTTCGTAAAACGAAATCTGCAGGGTGCGGCTGACGCCGCGGCATTGGCCGCCGCACTGGAGGCGAGAACTTGTGATGGCATTATGGTGTGCTCGGCAATGCAATCAGCCGCCCAGGGAGCGTTGCAGGAGAACGGGCTCTTGGCCGACACCGTCATAACCAACTGTTCGAATGGGTCCGATAGTGGCGTAACGTTGAGGTTGAATAACCCTCCGTGTGCCATCTCGAGCGATCCGAACAAGGGCAAGGCAACGTATGCGGAGGCCATTGTCTCACAACCCGTTCAGACATACTTTGCATCTCTTGTCGGCCTGAAGACTGTGACTGTGAAGGCGAGGGCAGAAGCGGCTCATGGGCTTGGTGGTCCATGCATCTATGCTCTCAATCCCACTGGGCCGGCGTTCACAATTCTTGCAGGCGTCCTGGTTAAGTCGCGGTGTCCAATCGTAGATGAATCAAAGTCTTCGAATGCCCTGACATGTATTGTGGGTGCTTTTCTCTATGCTCCGCGAATCAGCGTTTCCGGAGGTTCTGAAGGATTACTCTGTCTGGCCCACTCAACGCCGCAAACATACCAGGCCACACCGACTCCGGCCGATCCACTGGCCTATTTGCCTGCTCCAACCAACGCGAATGCGACCTGCGGTGCCAGCACCTCTTCGCCGTATTATGGATCGTCTTCCGCGGTGAATATAACACTTGGCGGAAATGTAACGTTTAATCCGGGCGTCTATTGCGGGGGGATTGCGATTACAGCCGCCCTCGCGTCAAATATCAGGTTCAACCCTGGAACATACATCTTGAAGGATGGTCCAGGTCTTCTGGGAATTACCTCAGGCGGCTTGAACATCACGTTGAATCTGCTTACATCCATCACCGGCAACGGGGTGACATTCTATAACGCCGGCAGTCACGGCAGCCTGATGGTCGTAGAACCGGTCACAGGCGCATCCTACCTGAGCCTGAGCAACGTCTCTCTTTCCGCACCAACGAGCGGAACCTATTCCGGAATTCTCTTCTTCCAGGCGCACGGCATCAGTTCCGCGGGTGTATTTGTTGCAAATCTGATCAATGCCAGCAAATTAGAGGGCGCAATTTATCTGCCCGATGGAGATGTGAGTTACGGCGTCAGTGCGATTTCATCCGCATACAACATTCTGGTCGCTAAGGATATTCATCTCAACGTTGCTGTGGGCAGCGTGTTCGGGGATGACTACTCAGGGTTGGAAGAGGGCTCTCCATTGAACGGAAATAATGTGGCACTCGTTCAATGAGTGAAGAGGAAACTGCGATGCGGAATGAGAAAATCCGAATTTGTCCATTGATTGCAGACACGGAGGGGGCCAGTTTTGTTGAGTTGGCGTTTGTACTTCCTTTATTCCTTTTGATGCTCATTCCGTTGGTCGACCTCGGTAGAGGTTTCTATGCGGCAATCGAAGTCTCTTCGGCTGCCCACGCCGGAGCAATGTACGGAGTCGAAAACCCAAACGATACCAGCGGCATGATTCTGGCGGCCAAGGCGGGTGCTTCCAATCTCTCGGATGTTGATGCAACAGCACTATCTGGATGCGAATGCTCGGACGGGTCGTCGCCCGTAGACTCCTGCTCCTCAATCCCCAGTTGCACCTACAACTACGTGACCTACGTGGATGTAACTGTCAGGAGCCCATACCGTACAGTCTTCGGATATCCTGGCCTCCCGTCCTCAATGAATATTACGCGACAGATTCGTCTGCGCGTGGGAGGCGATTAGTCGTGAGACTCTCGACGGCTATTGGTTGCTCCTCTGGGAAAGGTGCTTCGGTGAAACGGCACAGAGTTCTGCACGATCTGCTGCGTGATGACCGCGGCAGCGAGGCGGTTGAGTTTGCACTTGCTTTCTCCGTCTGGATGGCAATCGTCTTTATGGTCATGTATCTCTCGTTCGCGCTCTATGCCGCTCACTTCGTAGCGAATGCCGCAGAAGAAGGAGCTCGATATGCCAGTGTTCGTGGAGCAGGTTGGAGCGGAGCCTCGTGTAGCTCCACAGGCCTGAGCTGCACTGCTTCGAGTACCGACGTCGCAAACTTTGTGAAGAGTGCGGTGCCGCTAGGGCTCTCGTCATCCAGCTTGACGGTATCAACCTCGTGGCCCGGCACAACATCCTCTGGCACCGGATGTGACACTGTGGACGGTTCAAATGGCCCTAATTGCGTGGTGAACGTGACGGTGAGCTACAATTTCAGCTTCCCTCTGCCCTTCATCGCGAATAGCCGGCGTCTCTTTTCAAGCAATTCTCAAATGACAATCGTCCGGTGATATAGCCGTACGTTCGCCAATTAGGATCATTATTGTACGGCCCGAGTTGATTGATGGACCTCGTCGGCCAGAAGCTCGTATTGATCAGAAGCGATGTAGTCGACACCCACACTGATGGCGGCCTTCCATCGTTCACGTGCTGCCGAGATGCTCCCGAAGTTATAGCTGCGAAACCAGCCATGACAGCTGAGCTCATCCTCCGTGGCGCCGTCGAGAGTATAAAAACGAATCCATAACCCGTTGGCATGGGCATGTTCCACAAGCGCCCGAAGGCGCTGCATCTTCTCGGCAGTCCAATCCCCGGCGTGCTGCGGACCACCGGGCTCAACTACTCGCCAGGGATTGTTCCACCAGCGGCGGTAATTTGTCGCCTTCTCGTAATCGATAACTTCAGGAGCGGCATGGTAGTCCTTGTTTGCGCTGTGGACGGCTCCAAATGCAAGCACAGGATCCCGGGGGCCGAGTTGATCGTAGAACACAGTCTGCTGCGCGTCAGGCTCTCCCGTCAGCACGAGAATTGGGCGGATGATGAGAGGCTGAACCGTATTTGGATCGCGTCCCTTCGGAGCTTCACTGATCCAAGAGCGGTACTTCAGGAGAAGCCCACGCACTGCTGCGAGGTGTTCGGGCTTATCGTCTTTGAAATCGAGATTGAGAGTGATCAGGGGCCAATCGCCATGATCACCGTCTCGCAATGCTTTCTCGACGATCGGACGGACTCGATCGAAGAAATAGTGCTCTACCGTTGGCTCGTGGCCTGTTACTGGATCGCCGTGGGTTACCACTGACCAGCTTTTGCCCGTCCGCGAATCGGTAAACCAGGCAAGATCCTGTTCGATCGCCAGCGGGGTACCCGTCGCAACGGCGCGATCGATTCGATCATGCCACCATTCGGCGTAGGGATAGCAATTGTGCGCATCCATTACGGAGCGCGCACCGGGATGTGCGGCAATGGGCGCCTTCTCCGAATGCATCGAAAGGGCAGATACAAATGCAAGCACCACGATACCAAATACGTAGCCAGATCTAAGACGCAAACGACCTCCTAATCATGAAGCAATGGGCTGACTCAACTCGGATCGCGATTAGCTGCAGTGCGCTTACCTTGCTCGGATCTTTATGCTCATCCAGTGTCGCTCATCATAAAGTCCCCATTGATCTGGACCCAGAACTGCAACAAGACGGCTGCTCCACCGTTGATGATGAATTTATTTGGCATTCTCGATGCACGGGGACAGAGCTGATAGCGACCCGCAGACGATCCTATCAGCTGGCTGCAGAGTGAGACTTCAGAGACTACCAGTAAGGATGAATTGATATCAGGCTTCGGAGCTTGTCCCTGACGAGATGCCCTCACTGCCTGATCTTTGCGCAGTGAGGGCGATGGATTACAGTTGATGCTCAGTGCTCAGAACAACAGTTTCAGTGCAAGCTGAATGATGCGCGAGTCCGCTGTTGTTGCCACATTGCCCGTGGCTGTACCGATCGTTGAGCGTGTGCTGCCGAAGGCTCCGTTGGAAAAGTTGACGTTTGGATCGGACCACTGCGGGTGGTTGAGCAAATTAAAGAACTCGCCTCGAAACTGGAAGCTGAGACGCTCGTGAGAAGGAATGGGATAGAAGTTCTTAATCACTCCCGTGTCCACATTCCACAGGGTCGGCCCGCGCCAATTGCCTTTGCCGACATTTCCGTAATTTCCGGCTGTCGGTTTTGCGAAAACGCCCGGATTCAGCCACGCAAAGCAGTGAGCGACTCCGGTACACCCGCCGCGCTGACTCGATGGAGATTCTCCGAACTGGTTGGCAGGACCGATGTAGTCGGCGCGATCGATGTTGTTGCCAGTTTGCGATTGATCAGTTCCCGCAAGGATTGTGAGCGGATCGCCGGTGGTGACTGAGTAAATACCGGTCCATTGCCATCCTCCAACGACGTTGCGAACAAGCCCATTGGATCCACTGACCTTTGGCAAGTTCCAAACGTACGACGCCACGAAGTGATGCCTGTGATCGTACGTCGCCGGACCGGTTTCGAAGGCATGCTGCCTCGGATCATAGAACGACATTCCAGAGCCGATGCTGGATCCGATATCGGTGATCCCGCCGTTCTCTGACAGCCCGTAGTCGTTCGCATGGGAATATGTGTAGTTAGCAAGCAGCGTAATTTGGTTCAGGATACCTTTGCCGCTGGATGCCGCACGTTTCTCCAGATCAAGCTGAAGACCGTTGTAGGCATTTGCCCCGGTGTTCCGATTCTGATAGATGACGCCAAAGGGCTGATACGGTCGTCGCGCCTGGAGTGACGCGGTGCTCCCCGCGGTGTATACGCCCGGGTTCAGATTCACGTCCTGTCTCAAATGCACTCCGCGCGTCCCCACGTAGGAGGCGTGGACGACGGTATCTGCGCGGAGTTGCCGTTCGAAGGTGACGTTCCAGTCGTAAATTTCGGGCGTCACCCACTTCACGCCCGGCTGCAAACCGAAAACGGTCGGGTTGGCGACAAATGCTGCGTTCTGGGGCGCGTTCTTGAGCGTATAGCGCTGCGGGAAGCCGTTTGTGAAGTCCGGATAGTTCACCAGCGGATTCCCAAGAGTTCCGATCTGCGATGCTCCGGTCTTGGAGTCGGTCAGGTCGATGCGCAGGCTGAAGGGCGCTGAAATTGCTGCATCGTTCAGGAACAAGCCAGGAAGTCGCGAGTAGTAGAAGAGGCCTCCGCCGCCGCGAATGACCGTCGTGCCTCTTCCAGTTAGATCCCAGGCGACTCCAACTCGCGGTCCAAAGTTGTTGAAGTCTCCAGATTCTCCGCGATCGGGTACGCCGACCCCGTTGTACTTGTCCCCGACAAAGAACAGGCCAGCCGGTGCGGACGGAATCACGCTGGAGTGAACGCCCGCAGCGTAGGCATCTGGGCGGAACTGCTCGATGCGTCCCCAGATTTCCTTCATGACCTGCTGAGGCTCCCAGCGAAGGCCGTAATTGAGTGTGAGTTTCGGTGACACCTTCCACTTGTCGTTCCCGAAGACTCCAATGGGATTCTCGCGCGAGTCAGAGAAATCGCCCGACGTTTGACTGAAAGTGTGCTGATATCCGAGGAGGAAGCTCGCCATCGACAGCCCCGTCACATCATTCGTGAAGCTGAAGCTACCGTTTTCCAAATCGGTGTTGCGGATATTCGACTGGTCCATTTCCAAGTCAAAGCCGAAGGTTAGGGCATGCTTGCCTTTGGTCCAGCTCACGAGTTCGCGAAGGTCGCCAGTGTTGCGGATGAACTTCGCGTTCGTGAAGCTGCCAAGAGTGAAGTCGCCGGAAACAGCGAAATTTCGAATGCCGCTCTGCTCTTTGGGTAGTTGCCATATATTCGATCCGAAAGTCGTCATATCCGGCACGTCGCCCCCTGGGCCGCCCTGCTGACCACGGTCGGAGGCTGAACGAACGGCGTCTACAGTGATGGAGTTCACCAGGTTCGGCGAGATTACCCATGTATACCCAAGAGCCCAATTCTGTGTTTGCACGGTGGAGCCCGGTCCGGCAGTCAAGATGTTCTTGCCGTCGAACGTTGGCGCATGATGGTACTTATTCAGATAGAAACGACCGAACAAGCGATTTTGGCCGCGGAAAACCTGCTCGACCTTTGCAATGTACTCGTCGAAATTTTGCTGGAGCGGTGTGCCGAACGTAACGGACCCATTCGTCGATCCAGCTGGGCGAACGGGCAGAAGTTTCGCCATGTTCAGAGCTACGGGGTCTATCGGACCGATCGATGCGTTGCTTGCATAAGCAACGTGCGTAAAAGGGTTCGTAATGACGGTCGTTGGGTTAGTAAGCGAGAAGTTTCCGTTCAGATTGTCCTCGGTAGGAACGATCGCGTTTGTCGCATTGTTGACGCTGCGAATAATGGTCTTCTGCCATCCGAAGAAGAAGAAACTGGTGTTCCTGTGAATTGGTCCGCCGATCGTACCGCCGAATTGATTTCTCTTCAGAGGGTCGACCTTGTCGGCAAAGTAGTTCCGCGCGTTGAAATAGCCATTACGGACGAACTCAAAAAGATCGCCGTGAAAGTCATTGGTGCCAGACTTTGTAACCACATTGACCACCGCGCCCGCATTGTTTCCATACTGGGCGTCGAAACTGTTGGTCTGAACGCTGAACTCCTGTAACGCGTCAGGAAACGGAAAAGGATCGTTCGTATTGCTCATGAGATCCTCGTTGTTCGCGCCGTCCAGGTTGTAGCCGATCTGATCGGGCCGTGCGCCGTTTACAGCAATGGCCTCTGCGCCCGGGACCTGTTTCGTGTCTCCCTGGAGCGCACCAGAGTTGTTCGCGATCGCCGAGACAGCTCCAGGCACAAGAAGGGTCAGGTCGGCTGCGTTTCTGCCGTTCAGTGGCAAATCGCTGACCCGCGCGCCTTCAATTACCTGGCTAAGTTCCTGACTCACGGTGTTGACCTGGACACTCGATTCCTCCACCGTGACCTGCTGACTGGCTTCGCCGATCTGCAGGTGTATGTCCATGTCGCGAATCTGATCGGCGAGGAGTACGACATCCTGTACGTGCTTCTTGAACCCTTGCGCCTCAACCGTGACGGTATACGTACCCGGAGGAATCGACGAGACATTGAACTGTCCGGTCCCATTCGTTCTATCGACGCGGGTGATAGACGTATTTTTCTGTATTGCCGTCACCTTGGCATTCGGCAGCACCGCACCGGTCGAGTCCGTGACCGTTCCGGTGATTGCAACATTGCCGCCGCCTTGAGCGAAGGCGCCCACCGCAAGCAGAGAAAGTGCCACCAGAGCAAGCATCCGCACATGGCACACGAAACCTTTTCTGAAACACAACTGCTGTCTCATGACGACCTCCTTGAAATCAAGTGCTTCAAATCGGGGAACCGTATCTTGTTCTAAACCTGGGCTAAAAAAATCTCCATTTGCTTACACCAGCATGTACGGTGCCCGCTGAGGGCGGGATATCATGCTGTTTGCTTCGTCGTCGTTCTTGAAGCGCTCTCGTTCTGGATCCCAGTAGAGTTTGCGCTTCAACACCATGGCCATGTCATGAATCAGGCAAGTCGAACATGCACGATGGCCCATTTCAACGGGCGAAATCGGCGCTTTGCGGCTCATGATGCATTCCAGCCAATTGCCATGTTGCTCCTTGCTTTCGTAGAGATGAATCTCGTCGGGGCCAATTTGCGACTTGATTATCGCTGGATCGCTTGCGGCTAAGGCGGTTGAATCGTTGAGCTTCGCAACCGGATCGCTCTTCGTCACCTGCTCATTGCCGCGGGAGACGAAGAGCCATCCCTTCGTGCCATAAAACCTGATTCCGTTCGGGTAGTCGCCGCTGACGCTCATGTGCACGCCGTTCGCGTAAAGCGCTTCGGTCTTGAATCGCCCATGAACATCCCAGAGTCCATGGTCTGGAAATTCTGCTCGTCCCCATATTTCGACCGGGCCCGTGTATTCCGTATTCATCGCCCAGTGCGCACTATCGATGTGGTGCGCTCCCCAACCTGTAATCATGCCGGCGCCGAACTGGCGGCAACGCAGCCATCCCGGCCGGTCGTACCCCGTCCGCGGGTGAACGCGATCCAACGTGTAGAAGACGTAGGGCGTTTCCCCGAGCCACATCTCGTAATTGAAACCGTCCGGTACGGCCATGGGCGTCTTTCCCCCGCCAGCGGGATCTCCGGGTAGTCCAACTTCAACACGCTGCAGATCGCCGATTCGACCGTTCCGCACCAACTCCGCCGCGTAGCGAAACTGAACTGTCGAACGTTGCTGGCTCCCGATTTGCAGGATGCGCCCCGATGACTGAACTGCATTGCTTAGCGCGCGGCCTTCCGCGATTGTCAGCGACGCAGGCTTCTGCAGATATACGTCCTTACCTGCTTTCACTGCGTCAATGCCGATCAGGGCATGCCAGTGATCGGGTGTGCTGATCACCACAGCATCGATGTCTTTGTTGGCAAGCAGGTCGTGGTAATTTGAATAGCCGATAACCCCGTCATAGGGCTTGCCGCTCTTCTCCGTGTAGTAGTCGTTGACAAACTTCTTCGCCTCCTCCACCCGGTGCGCATCCAGATCGCAAACCGCCATGATCCGCGCGTTGCCATACTGCAGAATGCCGGGCATATCGTGTCCGCGCGAAATACGCCCTGTCCCAATGGCGCCAATGTTAATGCGCTTGCTCGGCGCGTACTGCCCGAAGATCGACGCAGGCAGAATTGTCGGAAACCCGAGAGCGGCACCCATGGTAGCTCCCGATTTTACGAATTTGCGCCTGGACATTCTGCTCGTCTTCATCCGATCCTTACCCTCTATTCAGCCAGCGTTACGAGCTTCGCATTGCGTTGTGCTTTGATCACAAGCTCCGCAGCAAGCAAACATTCGTCCTGATCTTGTGCCGTGTGTGTGCGGTTTACAACGTCAGACACAAATTGCCCTCCAAATGGAAGAGGCATGTTTGAGCAGTCGATGTATCTTGCCTCCTTACCGTCCACAAGGAACAGATTGTTTCCCTGGTGCTTCACTGCCACATCTGTATACTTGCGAACCTCGATATAGCCGTCCGTCCCCAGAATGAACAGACGTCCATCGCCCCATGTGCCAAGCCCGTCAGGCGTAAGCCAATCGAGACGCACATAACCGAATCCACGATTTCCGCGCAGCACCATGTCGCCAAAGTCCTGGAACTTCGGATGATCGGGATGCCGTACATTGGCAATCTGCGATTCAACCACTTCGGCCTGCGTCGATCCCGTGTAGAAGAGGAATTGATCCACCTGGTGAGAGCCGATGTCGCAGAGAATCCCGCCGTACTGTTCCGGATTCCAGAACCACTCGGGTCTCCCGCCTGCGCCGCCGGCAGTTCCTCCACGTTGAAAAATCTGGTGCGGCGCGATGTTGATCGTCTGGATCACTTTGCCAATCGCACCCTTGTGGATCAGATCGCCGGCGTATACGGCCGCTTTGACCTCCAGCCGTTCGCTGTACATGATGCCGTAGATCCGCTTCGTCTCTGCGATGGTCTTGCGGACGTTTGCCAGCTGTTCTAGCGTGGTAATCCCGGGTTTATCTGAGAGGTAGTCTTTGCCCAGTTTCATTGCGCGAACGCCGAGTGGGGCTCTCTCGTTGGCAACTTGCGAACTGAGTACAAGTTGAATTGACGGATCGTTCAGAACTTCGTCCTGGGTCTTGGCCAGCTTGACGCTCGGGAATCGTTTCGCGAATGCCGCAAGTTTGTCCTCCTCGCCGCCCCAGGCTGAAACCAGTTCTCCGCCGCCACGCTGTATGGCCCCCACCATTCCGTAAATGTGGTCGTGGCTCATCCCACACACCGCAAACTTGATGCGGTTTTTGGGCGGTTCTTCCGATTGCTGAGGGACCACTGCGTCCTCAATCACCCGCTCCAGATTCCCTCTCATCCCCCAGGCCTCGTCGGCGATTGGCATCATGGCGAATGAGCCTGCAAGTCCCGCGCGCTTCAGGAAATCGCGTCGTTCTTTGGATATACCTTCCATTTACCTGCCTCGTTACCTCGAACAAATCGACGCCAAAATTCTTCAGATCGGGATGAGGCATAACCAGCCACCGAAGACTCGAAGCCCGGATGCCGACCTATTTAATTTTGGTCGCGAAGTTATTACGACGAACAATCGGTTGTCAAGCCCAAAGTTCGGCCGTGGACCGCGCACATCTTTCGCAACCCTCCTTGACATTCCAGTCAATTCCGGATTAAGTTCGCGCCGTGCATGAAATGTCCGTATACGATGGTTCGAGGGTTCACATGAGACCAGATGCTGATGGGCAAACGACGATAGAAGGCCCGAGTCAAACGCAACTGCTGAATGAGGATCGGCTATTTCCGGCAGAGGAAAAAACGCGAGCAATTGCAAAACGGCTCTATCAGCAGATCCGCTCACTTCCGATTCTCAGTCCACACGGCCATACGCAGGCCGAGTGGTTTGCAAATGATGAGCCTTTCCCCGACCCCGTGAAGCTGTTTGTGCAGCCCGACCACTATATCTTCCGGATGCTTTATAGCCAGGGCGTCTCTCTGGAACAGTTGGAGATCGGCCGCGACAAGATCGAGAATCCTCGAAGAGTCTGGAGATTGTTCGCAGCGAACTACCACTTGTTTCGCGGCACGCCATCACGGCTCTGGCTTGACTACTCCTTTCAGGAGCAGTTTGACCTGCACGTACGTCTTTCGGCTGAGACAGCAGATCTCTATTACGACACGATTCAAGCCCGGCTCGCTGCACCTGACTTCCGGCCCCGAGCCTTGTACCGAGCCTTCAGAATAGAAGCACTGTCCACCACTGACTCCCCGCTCGATTCTCTCGAGCATCACGCCAGCATCCGTTCGTCCGGCTGGAACGGGAGAATCATTCCGACGTTCCGTCCTGATCCCGTAGTCGATCCAGTCTACGAGGGATTCAGAGCGAATATTAGTGCACTGGGCGAGATCGCGAGCGAAGATACCAGCACCTGGCGAGGATACCTGCGCGCACTCGCAGTGAGGCGGCAGTTCTTTAAGAGTATGGGTGCAACCGCGACCGATCATGGCCACCCATCCGCTCGAACCGCTGATCTAAGCGAGGCGGAAGCAGAGAAGTTGTTCGCAACAATTCTTTCGGGAGACTCTGCTGTCTCGCAGCAAGAACTCTTCCGTGCACAGATGCTCACGGAAATGGCCCGGATGAGCCTCGAAGACGGGCTGGTCATGCAGATCCACCCTGGGAGCGTGCGGAACCACAATGCGCAGATCTTCGCGCAGCACGGGGTCAACATGGGCGCCGACATCCCCGCTCCTACTGACTACGTCGAGGCATTGCGGCCGTTGCTCAACCGATTCGGCAACGAGCGCCAACTCACCATCATCCTCTTTACGCTGGACGAATCCACGTACAGCAGGGAACTGGCTCCGCTCGCCGGCCATTATCCTTGCCTGAAGCTCGGACCTCCCTGGTGGTTCCATGACAGCCCGGAAGGAATCAGGAGATTCCGCGAGCTGGCTACGGAAACGGCCGGATTCTATAACACTGTTGGGTTCAATGACGATACGCGCGCACTCCTGTCGATCCCAGCACGCCACGATGTCTCGCGCCGAATGGACGCGGGATTTCTCGCGCGGATGGTGGCGGAACATCGTATTGAAGAAGATGAAGCGGCAGAACTCGCTCGCGAGCTCACATACGATCTGGTTAAGAAAGCATACCGACTCTAGATTTCGGCCACGGGATCAGCGCGCGCCTAATCGCCTACTGCAGCTCAGCGCGCCGGAACAAAACTTTATGGAGCACAAGTGCCGCGGCTCCGCGCAGTCGGGCCATGTCGCCTTCCATTGCTGCGACAACTCGCGGAGTTCGCGCCGTGAATGACTTCCCGATCAAATGGCTCTCGAGGATCGGGCAGATGCGTGGCCAGAGCGCGGTGCAATCGCCCACGATCAGGATGACCTCGGGAGCCAATCCCGCATTGATGATCGCTAGCCCCCGCGCCAGTGCTCCGGCCATCTTGTCAATCGCCCTCAGCGCCTGAATTTCACCGCCTCTGGCGCGGTCCAGAAGCTCTTGAAATGAAGCGACCTGCGAATCTGGAACAAGTTCACGATAATAGCGCAGTCCCGCTCGATTCGAGGCGATCGTTTCCCAGCACCCAGTATTGCCGCAGCCGCAAACCGGACCCGACTCGTCAAAAGGCATATGTCCGAACTCGCCAGCCAGGTCATCTCGTCCGCGCAGAATCTTGCCGTCTACAAGGAGGCCTGAGCCAATACCCTCCGCTACGGAAACGGCAACCATGTTCGAGGTTTCCCCGAAGCTTCCAAACCAGCGCTCGCCGAAAAGGCAGGCATTCGCCGCATTATCCATTTCTAGCGGCGTGTGTAGTTCTGAAGTCAATTCCTTGTAAAGATCGATCCGCGTCCATTGAGCATTGGGCGAGAAGAGCATCTCGTGAGTTTTTTGACCCACCCTTCCCGACACGCTTACACCTACACCTTGAAAAATTCGATCATTGACTCCTGCACGCAATGATCGTGCCGCGCTTACAACCTTTGCAACAGCCTTTTTTGCTTGCTCGAGCGATCCCTTGGGCGCAAGAACTGGAACCGTATTGCGGCTCAGAATCTTCCCGTTGATATCGACAACTGCAAGATTCGCCTTATCCGGTCGTAGATCAATCGCAAGAATGACGTGCCGATCATTTAACGTGACAAACGTCGGACGCCTGCCACGAGGCAGCCGGCCAACAGACCCGGGAACGACCCAACCCTCCTCGATAAGTTCGCTGATGATGACAGACACGGTGCTTGGCTGCAGGCCAGTCAGGCGCGCCAGATCCGCGCGGCTTACCGGTTGCCTCCGATGAATCGCATGCAGCAAAACATCGCGATTGATTTCGCGCGCCGTTTCGCTCGAGGCCACTCCACGCGTTGTTCGGGTTGGCTTTTTGGTCACGTGTTTTCTCGTCGAATCAAAACTCTGATTACGCTTCTTGATTGCGATAAGAGATACCATACCAGCGGATTAGTGTGCTGAGGCAATCGATATCAGGAGATGACAAGGAGATTGATGCGTAAGAGACCAGAGTTCACTCATGGTCAGTTACTCCTGGGTCAATCGCCACTTCAGCCGCGTGTAGGCTACGCGAAATCCCTTGCGTTCCGCATTTCGCTGCGAATTCGATCCGGCCTCGGCCACCATCATCGCCAAATTGCATCCCTGCTCGGCGGCATAGCTCATGCGTTCATGGAGTAAAGCAGCTTGCAATCCGCGCCGTCGCAACTCGGGAACTGTTGCTGCCCCGCCGAACAGCGCCACCCCTTCATGCAAGATGAGCGCTCCAGCAGCCCCGGGAACGCCGTCAATCTCGGCGAGGAAGCACGGGCTATTCTCTCGCGCCACACACACCTCTCCCAGGTCACGTACAAACTCCTCAAATTCCGGATGCTCGTGCGTCCACCCACGGGCACTGACGCTGCTCCACAATTGCGCTTCGTCAGAGTTCACGATGTGGACTTGAATATCCGGAGCAATGGCCTCGCCACTTTTCTCCACCGCGCGATACATCACGTTGCTGATCTCAAATGGCCGGTATCCACGTTTACATAGCAAATCCAGCGTCCTGGTCCCCGCAAAAGGACAGACCTCGTGCATTGTTTCAGCACCACGTTCCAAAAAGAACCGCTCCATCTCATCCAGGTCTTCTACGTTGAGTTCCTGATACATGCCAAGACCGAATGTCTGAGTGGTCGGCGCATCCACTCCGTCGAATACCACGGTCGCTCCCGCGCACCTCATCCACGTTGACGAACTCTGCGGATCGAGGCTCTTGCGAGCTTCAACGAACTGCGCGCACCCATATCCTTCCGCGGCTTCCAGACGCTTCGCTAGCTCTCGATCTGCGAAAATCATTGACTCTGATCGTACACTGGCAGTCGGCCAGTGCTACTTCATTCCGAATGAAAGCGTTAAGCTGAAATGGCCACATGTCCCGACTCATCCTTGCTTCCGCATCGCCGCGCCGCCGCGAACTCCTCGTACAGGCGGGCTTCACCGTCGAAGTTTCTCCCGCCCATGTCAACGAAGACACCCGTCCGGGCGAGGATCCCATCGCGTATGTCGTTCGCTTGGCCCGCGACAAGGCAGAGGCTGTCTATGCGAAACTACGCGATCCTGAAGCCATCATTCTCGGAGCCGATACCACCGTCACCCTCGACGGACACATCCTGGCCAAGCCGGAGGATGCGCCGGATGCCACTCGTATGCTGCGAATGCTCTCCGGCCGCACTCATCGTGTGATTACCGGCGTGGCCATCACGTCCGCAACCGGTACCGAAATCGCCGCCGAGGTTACGGGTGTTCAGTTCCTCACGCTGACAGATAAAGAGATCGCGGACTACATTGCCACTGGAGAGCAGATGGACAAGGCCGGGGCCTATGGCATTCAAGGCCGTGCCGCCAGATGGGTCCCCAGGATCGAAGGCTGCTATTTCAACGTCGTAGGCCTGCCGTTGGCGCTCGTATCCACCATGCTGGAAACACGGCTCCGCCGGAATCCATAGGTATCAGCGAAGAGCCACCCACTTTCAAAAAACGCCTCTACTGTTTCACCTCCACCTGATCTCCCGAGTAATCTACGCTCCGCGTCGGAGCCCCATCCCCGATCCGAACGCCAAGATTCTCCTCAACGATCACCACGTTGACTTTGTGCCTGTCCAGCATACCCGGAAAGCTGCCCTGACGCTTGCCAATTGTCAATGTCTTCGCTTTGTCATTCCAATGCAACTGGATGGTTGCATGTTGCCCCTTCGCGTAGTCGTAATTATCGTTCTCGTCCTCGTAGAGCGTGAAATCTCCATCGGCTCCGGGGTACACGCGGAGCTCAATCGGATCAGCCGGCTTTTGCGTCGACCATTCCATTGTTGGTCCCATCGGAATGATCGAGCCCGCTCGAATAAAGAGCGGCAACTTCTCGAGCGGTGCGTCCGCATCGATGTATTTGCCACCTTCGATCTTCTTCCCGCTCCAGAAGTCGTACCAGGTCGCCTTCGGCAGATAGACTCGCCGGCTTGTTGCTCCCTGCGTGGTTACGGGGCTTACCAGGATTGCCGGACCGAAGAGATATTCATCTCCAATATTCTGCGCGTCCACATCGTCTCGCCAATCCATCACCAGAGGGCGCATCAGCGTGCCGTGATTGCTCGTTACCTGCCAGGCCTGCGAGTAGATATACGGCATCAGTCGATACCGCAAATTGTCGTAGTCCACGAGGATCTTCTGCGCCTCCGGCCCATACGACCAGAGTTCGTTCTCGTCCGGATTTCGTGTTCCATGCACCCGAAAGATAGGCGAGAAAGCCCCGAATTGGAACCAGCGCACAAACAGCTCGCGGAACTTCGGATCGTTCAAGTTTCCGCCTGAAATGAATCCACCAATATCCGTCGTCCAATATGGCATTCCCGAGATCGAGTAATTCAGGCCCGCCGGAATCTGTCGCTTGAAAGTCTCCCAGTCGCTCAGCACATCACCCGACCACGCCGTTACACCTAGCCGCTGCGACCCCGCGTATGCCGAACGCGACAAAATAAACACGCGCTTCTTGTCGGACGCCTGCTGTTGTCCCTGTGAAACGCCTTCCGAATGCCACAGCGGATAAATATTCGCATACCGCGCCCCTGAGCCGATGCGCATCTTGTGATCGATGAGGATGTTGTCCTCGCGTCCCTCCGTCTCCGGCTCATCCGTATCCAGCCACCAGGCATCCACTCCCTTGGCGAACAACGCCGCATCGATGTTCTTCCAGTATTCTGCTCGAGCTTCCGGATTCGTCGGATCATAAAGCGCCTGCCCCTGGGGGTGGAATCCGCCGACCAGCGTCTTCGCGATGAACCAGCCGTTCTTATCGAATTCGTCGTACACGGTGGTTCCCGGCCTGAAGAATGGCCACACCGAAACCATCAAATGGAAATGCTCATCGTGCAGCTTGTTGATCATTCCCTCGGAATCAGGGTATTTCGGGTTCCACTTCATCTCGCCCATCGTGACCCACCAGAACCAGTCCTGCACGATGTTGTCCACCGGGATGTGGAGCGCGCGGTACTTCGCTGCAACCCTCTCAATCTCCGCCTGCGACTGGTATTTGTTCTTGCACTGCCAGAAGCCGTAGGCCCATCGGCCGAAGAGAGGCACCTCTCCCGTAAGCTCGCGATAATCGCTGATAATCTGGTCGGCCTCTGGTCCATAGATGAAGTAATAATCGATGCGGTCGGCGACATCCGCGCTCAGGTAAAGCGAGTGCACGAACCGGTTGTTCACGCGGCTGCGCGAAGGATTGTTCCAGAAGATCCCATACCCGTTTGTAGAAACCAGCAGCGGAACTGTAATCTGCGTATTCTCTTGCGACAGATCGACTGTCTCTCCGCGGTAATTCCACACACCTGCCTGATGTTGCCCCAGTCCATAAAGCCCTTCGTGTGAGCCGTAAATCGCGAAGAACGACTCCGCACGGTAAGTCTTCTCGCCGTTGACTTCCACAGGTTTCAGAGATCGGTAAGCCTCGGTCGTCAACTGCTTGCCGGTTGAATCCTCATACCGCATCGCGCCCGATTCTCTCTCGATTACCACCTTGAGCTTCGCAGTTGAGAGCGTGACTGCCTTCTCATCCTCCGTGAGGTCAAACGATGCTGCCGGCCAATCCTTTTTCACCACAACGCCGTCAGCCGGGTGCGCGTCCACCTTCTCCAATGGCGAATAAGTCACATGCAACATCTCTGGTGCATCCACCTCCAGCCGCAGCAATCCCGCCTTCTGGCGAATCTCCACACCATTCGATTGCTTCTCGAAACTCACCACCGGATTCGGCGGATTCCACTGTGCATCCGCGTCCGTCCGCCCCATCGTTACCAGCAGACAAGCGACAATTGCTCCAACCCACTTAAAGATACTCATGAATACGTTTCCTTCTTGGCTTTGATTTCCAGGCGCCACAAGTGTAACGCCGGCGCCTACCGCCTTCTGCGGGTCTATGGCAACACCACCCCCAGCTAGGCAGCCCGTGATTCAGTGGGTTTTGCGTTTCTTGGAATGGCCCGAAGGTGGCAAGGAATTCGCAGAAACATCGCCAAAACTGAGTTACACTTCCAACGATCCCTTTCCCAAGGACAGAAGAACCTTATGCGGCTGAAACACCTGCTGTTTTCGCTCTGTTGCCTCTCGCTCGCCGTTCCGTCGGCCCTTCGTGCTCAATTCCCGGCGCCCACCAAAGAAGAACTCGAAATGACCTCTGATCCCAAGGCGCCCGGGACAGACGCGGTCTATCTCTATCGCGAGGAAACGACCGACGATAACCTGCACTATCACGCGATCTATGTTCGCATCAAAGTGCTCACAGAAAAGGGCAAGGAACTCGCCACCGTTCGGATCCCTTACGAGCGTCATAGTTTCAAGATCGCAGATATCAAGGGCCGCACCATTCACTCCGATGGCACAGTCATTCCGTTAACCGCCAAACCATCAGATCTGATGGACGTCAAGACCAAAAATCTCCAGATCAATACCACGGTCTTCACGCTCCCCAGCGTCGAAGTGGGCAGCATTCTGGAATACAAGCTCCAGATCCGATACGACGACAACATTGTTTCCTCGCCGGATTGGGATGTGATGCAGCCGTACTTCGTTCACAGGGCGCATTACTCCTTTCTCCCCGCAAAAGATAATGGTTATGTCATCACCAACAGCCGTGGTGAGGCTCTCAATCGGCTCATGTTTGGATCAATCGGCGGAATCGGTAACAAGGTTTCCAAAAAGATCAGTGGCGGCTACGACCTGGATCTCACCGACATACCTGCAATCCCGTCAGAAGATTGGATGCCGCCACAGAACAGCGTCAACTGGAGGTTGCAGTTCTACTACACGCAATACGCCACTGGCGGCGAATTCTGGCAGAAGGAAGGGAATCGCTGGCAGAAGGAAGCCGATCACTTTGCAGATCCATCCAAGGTTCTCAAGGATGCTGTCGCGCAGATCGTTGCTCCCAACGATACCGACGATCAGAAATCGCGCAAGATCTACACCGAAGCCATGAAGCTGGAGAACACCGACTTCACGCGCGAGAAGACCAGAGCAGAACTGAAAAACGAGAAACTCAAACAGGTCAAGGACGCAGAGGACGTCTGGAAACAGAAGAGCGGTTCATCCGACGAGATCGCGCTCTTTTACGTCGCACTTGCGCGTGCCGCCGGACTTCACGTCTTTCCGATGCAGATCGTTAATCGAAATCACGCGCTCTTCGATCCAACCTTGCTCTCGACATCACAGCTCGACGACTACATTGCCGTAGTCAACATTGGCGGTAAGGAGGTCTATCTCGACCCCGGACAAAAGCTGTGTCCCTATGGAGACCTCCATTGGAAGCACACGCTTGCCGCTGGTTTCCGTGAAAGTGACAAGGGGATGGCTGCCGGCACCACGCCTGCTGCTCCGTATACGACCAATGTCACTGACCGGATCGCCGATCTTACCATCGACGCGTCCGGCAACGTGAAGGGAACGATTCGATTCGTCATGCGCGGACAAGAGGCTCTTCATTGGCGGCAGCTAACCTTGCGCAATGACGAAAGCGAAATCAAGAAGCAGTTCAACGAATCGATACGCAAAGACCTGCCGGAAGGTGTCCAGGCGGACTTCAATCACTTCCTCGGCCTTTCTGACTACGAGTCGAACCTGCTTGCCATGGTCGACGTCTCAGGGAATCTTGCCAACGTGACCGGGAAGCACCTCTTCCTGCCGGAGCTCTTCTTCGCATCCCACGCGAGTCATCCGTTTGTGGCCCAGGATAAGCGGACCACCCCGATCGATGTTCACTTTGCTCAGATGAATCAGGATGAAGTGACGTACCACATACCTGCCGAGTTTACGATCGACAATCCGCCTGCGCCGGCAACGCTGGCTTGGGCGAACCACGCGGCTTTCAAGGCGTCTTCAACCGTCAAGGGGAATGACATCCTCACCGCTCGTACCGTCGGCTACAACTTCACGATCCTTGAGCCAAAGGAATACGGAGATCTTCATGACTTCTACCAGAAGGTCGCCGCAGCCGATCAGCAACAGCTCGTCCTCACCAGGTCGCAGACTGCCAAAGGGAACTGAGATGAATACGGGAACTCGTACACTCGCTCGTCTTCAGCCGTTCTTTGTGGCTGCACTTCTCGCAGCGTTGCCCTGTCCCGCTTCAGCAGGCATCTTCAATAGGAATCAACCCTTGCCCGACTGGGCGGTTCAGGCAAACAAGATCCACACGCCCGACTACGCTAAGGATGCATCGGCCGTCATTCTCTACGATGAATACGTTGAGACCATCGACGCGAATGGCCGCCCCACAGAGAGAGAGCGCGAGGCCATTCGCATTCTCAAGCCTCAAGGCCGCCACAACACCTGCGCCATAGGCTACGACGTGGACGAAAAGATCAACTACTTCCGGGTGTGGACGATCGCGGCAGACGAGAAGCTATACATCGCGCAGGACACAGATTTCGCCGAAGCCGGCGATACCCAGATCCCGATCATGCTCTCCACCTACAAGGAGCGCATTGCACATCCGCCCGCTGCGGATGTAGGCGCCACGATCTTCTGCGAGTCGGAAGAGGTTCTGCGGCCGTATATGCACGAGAAGGTGTGGCGGATTCAGAACGGAATTCCCGTTGTATTTCAGGCCCTCGAAATTGACCTTCCGCCGGGCCGCACCTACGCCCAGGCTTGGCACAGCTTCAAGGCCGTTCCGCCTGTCGAGGTTGCGCCGAATCATTGGCGATGGGAAGTCAAAGACATGCCCGCGCTCGACCTTCGTGACATCCCTTCCCACCCTGAGTGGGATGCGCTTGCCGCGCGCATGAGCGTGCAATGGGGTGATGCTGCGGTGGAAGGCAACGACAACGAGTGGAAAGCGATTGGCGCCTGGGTCACCGGCCTTGAAGCAGATCGCCCGATTCCTACCACCGAGATCACAACCTTTACCCAGTCGCTCATCACAGGCGCTCCTGACTTCTATGCCAGGTTGAGCCGCATTACTGACAGCATCCAGAAGAACATCCGCTATTTCGTTGTTGCCCGCGGCATCAGCGGCTTCCAGGCGAACCACGCGGCGGATATCTTCCGTAATCGCTACGGCGATTGCAAAGACAAGACGACCCTTCTGATTGCAATGCTGCGTGTTGCCGGCATTAACGCCTACTACATGCCGGTAGACGATCGACGCGGGATTGTCGATCCCGATGCCCCCTCTCTCTATGGCAATCACATGATCACTGCCATCGAAGTTCCCGCGGATGTGAACGATCCACGCCTGATGGCGATTACGAAGGGACATGACGGACGAAGGTATCTGATTTTCGATCCGACCAATGAACGCACCGCGATTGGAAACCTTCCCTCCTACCTGCAAGGGAGCTACGGGACCCTCGCCGCGGGTCCGGCTAGCCAGGTCCTGGCTCTTCCGATCCTTCCACCCGATGCAAACGGCAATGAACGCAAGGGGATGTTCACCCTCGCAGCTGATGGCGGACTCACAGGACAAGTGGACGTAACTCACGACGGCGCAGAGGGCGCCGAAATACGTCTCTCCTTGAAAAACACGGATGAAAACGAACGCCGTCAGGCTCTCGAGACCTCGGTTGCACACGACGTTCCAGGTGTCGTCCTGAACTCTTTCCAATATGTGCAGCCCGCCGAACTCGATAAGCCGATGGAAGTGCACTACAAGTTCACCGCCGCTCAATACGCGCATCAGGCCGGTTCACTGCTCCTCGTGCGGCCCCGCGTCGTCGGTTCCGACGCAATCCCCTTCAACGACAAACCGCGTACAGTTCCCATCGATCTAAGCGCAACCGGCCGATGGCGCGATACCTTCGACATCACTTTGCCTGCGGGCTATGTGATCGATGAGACGCCGGATCCCGTCACCGTAGATCTCGATTTTGCAAGCTATCACTCTACCGTGACCGCTAACGGCGACAAGCTCCACTACGAACGCGAGCTGGTTTTGAAACAGGTTGAGCTTCCCGCGTCCCGGTCCGCCGACTTCCGAAAACTCGAAAGCGCCATTCTGATGGACGAAAAGGGAACTGCGGTGCTTAAGAAGCAATAACTCCAGTGCGAGGCCGCCCCTTCGGTGGGGTGGCATCTTGTCTCGGAAGCATCCTCATCCCGCAGTCCTGCAACTTGTTCAAGAGAGAACCTGCTGAAGCCGCCTTTGCTCTACTCTTGAGGTATGAACGATCGTGAATTGCTGGCCAAGATTGCGCGTTCCCCCAGCGGAAAAGCCGGCTACAAGCAACTGGTCCGCGAACTGGGGCTAGGCGGCGGACGCGAACGCCGACTGTTGCTCGAGCAGCTGGCCCGCATTACCGCGCGTGGCGATCTCGTCAAAACAGACAAAGAACATTGGAGCATTCCCAGGAAGTCCTCCGGCGCTTCCCGTGACAACCTCCTCGCTGGTCGCCTCGACCTCCACCGCGATGGCTATGGTTTCGTGCGTCCAAACGCGCGTCAGGGAACTGGGAAAGACGATGACGTCTTCATTCCCCCCGACGAAATTAATGGCGCTATGCAGGGAGATCAGGTTCTTGTCGAGCTTGCCCCACCCCGAGCCGACGGACGTCGCCTCGGTCGAATCGCACGCATCCTCGAGCGTCGCAATCCCACGGTAGTTGGTATCTTTCACTACGCAAAATCGGATCGCGACCAGGGGCACCGGCTCGTTCCATTCGATGAGCGTATGACTCAGCCCATCGTGATCCCTCGTGGCCAGGAGATCCCATCGTCAGAACAGGCATCGACTCCGCATCGAGTGATCGGGCGTGAAGCCGCCGCCGCGGCCCACTATGACGATCTCGAAGGCCTTGTTGTCGATGTCGAGATCACCAGCTGGCCTACTCCAACCCGGCCGCCAATCGGTCGTGTAGTTGAGGTGCTCGGCGACCCGGACGACTTCGGCGTCGATGTCGAGATGATGATTCGCAAGCACCAGCTTCCTCGCGTTTTTCCTGAGAAAGTCCTCGTTGAGGCGCGCGCAGTCGCCGTTGTCAATCAGGTCGAAGTCAATCGCCGCCGTGATTTCCGTGAATTGCCCATTGTCACGATCGACGGCGAGACTGCGCGCGACTTCGACGATGCGGTTATCGTCACTGATCGCCCGGACGGCGGATATGAACTTCAGGTACACATCGCTGACGTCTCTGAATACGTCGGTGCCGGAACCGACCTTGATCTCGAAGCGCGTCTGCGAGGCAACAGTGTTTATTTCCCTGACCGTGCCATTCCAATGCTCCCGCAGGAGCTTTCAACTGACGTTTGCAGTCTACGCCCAAACGAAGATCGCCTCGTCCTCAGCTGCCTCATGCAACTCAGTTCGGCCGGCCGTCTTGAAATCTTCGAAATAACGGAAGGCGTCATTCGGTCCGCTGAGCGCATGACCTACACCAACGTCCACGCGATTCTCGATGGCGATCCTGAAACGCGATTGCGCTACAGCAGCCTGGTTTCGCACTTCGAGCGAATGAAGCGCCTTGCCCTGCTCATGAACAAACGCCGCGAAGAACGCGGCTCTATCGACTTCGACCTGCCAGAGCCAGTCATCGAATTCGACGAGCAGGGCCAGATGCGAGGCGTCACGCGCGCCGAACGCACTTGGGCTAACCGCTTGATCGAAGAATTCATGCTCGCAGCCAATGAATGCGTCGCCACGTGGCTTGAAGATCTTGGTGTTCCGTCTCTTTACCGCATCCATGAGAAACCCGATCCCCGCCGCGTTGTTCAATTTGAAGAGTTAGCCGCCAGCTTCGGCTACACGCTCGGACTCGGTGCTCTGCCTGTGAAACGCGTCCAAACCCGTGGAGACCGTCGCGAAGCACAGCGCGGCGGGCGCCAGGCACGGACGCATGATGTCCCTGAAGACATCGCCGTCACCCCGAAAATGTACCAGAAACTTGCCGCTCGCATTGAAGGCAAGCCCGAAGAACGCATCCTCAGCTATCTCATGCTGCGCTCGCTCAGCCAGGCCCGCTACTCAGAAATAAACGAAGGCCATTTCGCCCTTGCCGCTCCGACCTACACGCACTTCACTTCACCTATCCGCCGCTATCCCGACCTCATCGTGCATCGCATCACGAAAGCACTCCTCCGCGCTGGTGTCGATGGCCGCGCCGAGGTTGCCGAGGGCCGCCACGCCTCTCCCTGGACCCACCCGAATGAAGGCCTGAAGGGCATCGTGATCCATCATGCGAGGAAACGCGGGGACGCTGCTGGCTTTCATGGAGAACCGCCCATTCCCGAAGCGGAGCTCGCTCAAATCGCTGAGGAGACAAGTCAGGCCGAGCGGCGCTCCGCAGACGCCGAACGGGAGCTCGTCGAATGGAAAAAGGTCCGCTTCATGCAGGACCGAGTCGGCGAAGAGTTCTCGGCCCTTGTGCTGAATCCGACGAAATACGGCCTGTTCGTTGAGCTGACAGACCTCTTCGTCGAGGGGCTGGTTCCCATCGATAGTCTTCGTGACGATCGCTACACGTGGCGTGAGAACACTCATGAAATCGCGGGCGAGCGCTGGGGCCGGCGCTTCCGTGCCGGTGATCGCGTTCAGGTTCTCCTGGACCGCATCCTCGTGCAGGAGCGGCGTCTCCAGTTCTCAATCGTGGAGGAGGGCATTCCCTTAACTGGCAAGAAATTGCCAAAGCCATCGAAAAAATTCAAGGGAAGCCGGTCCAAAGAAACATCGGGACCGCCATCGAAAAAGAGACGCTACATCAACAAGCGCGGTCGGCGCCGCTGAAACTCGTCGATTCTTCTATGCGCCTGCCTGTTGGGCAGCATACTTGCCAATGATCGGAAGCTGATATCTTTCGCCTTTCAAGGCCTTCACCAGCGCAATGATCCACACGATCAAAATACCTAATGAAGCAAACGGAAGAATGATCCAGCCAACCACTGGAATAATTCCGAGCACAACCTGAATCGCGATTGCGGCGATGCCCAGAAAGATGCATTGCCAAGCATGGAACCGCACAAACGAGTTCTTGTTGTACGGCTCAATTACCAGGAAGATGATCGCCGGAATGATCGTCACATAAGCCAGGGCTCCGGCTGCGTTGTCAGAAAGGCCGCTTTGCGCAGCCTGCGGGGGGACGGGCGGGTACTGCGGTGTATCAGACATGGGTGCTCCTCCACATGAACCTGAATGAAGACTGCCACGGGGGAGATAAGCGCAAGAAATCTCAGCTGAGCGTGTTGAGACGTGAACTGCAGTGGATTTCCACGTTCGGCAGAAAGACTACTTCAACGAGAACTTTTCGGCAATACCGCCGATAAGCGGAAGCTTCAGCCGCTTGCCGTTCATCGCCTTGATCACGCATGCAAGCCACAATACCAGCCAGAATAATGACAGCAGCCTCAGCGTATAGGCCAGGGCGACAGTGCCGATAAAAATCGTGAGTAGCGCAATGGCGCCAAGGACGATCTCCACCGCAAAGGCCACCATATTCAACAGGATCGATTGCCATGCGTGGAAGCGGACGCACTGGCTGTCTTTGTAAGGAGGAATTAGAAGGAGCGCGATCGCCGGAATGAATGTGAAATAGGAGATTGCACTGGCCGCATTGTAAGAAATTGCCGGCTTATCCATGACCGTCATCGCTGGTTCCTTTCGGCGGTACTGCAAATATCGAGGCGTTCATTCGCCGCCTCAGCCATCGGGCAAAGCTGAACGAGAGATTTACGATCTCGCTTCAGTGATCTGTGGTGGCTGAGATTAAAGAAACCGCCTGAGACAATCGAAAGTCAAGCTGAATCAGCAGGTTGATCGCCCGTCGGTACTGTTCGACGCGCTTAGAAAAGCGTGCCTTGCTCACTGCCCTTTGTTTCGCACTCGCTCAACAACTCGGCATCATCATTGCGAACGTTCCCCACACGCTCGTTCACAGGCCAACTCCGCATCTTTTCGGCCGGAAACGGCCGCAAGAGATCGATCGGCAGCCGTGCCAAGTCCCCCGGCTCCATCCAGCGTACGTAGTCACGAGGTTCCAGGATCACCGGCATTCGGTCGTGGACACGCTCAGTAAGTTCATTCGGATCGGTCGTCAAAATCGTAAAGGTCTCCAGCGGCTCGCCTTCCTTTGGCTTCCATCGCTCCCACAAGCCTGCGAATGCGTAAGGATCGCCGCTCTGCAACCCGAATGCATAAGGCCGCTTAGTCTTCTCCGATAGTTTCTGCCATTCATAGAACGCGTCTGCGGGAATCAAACATCTGCGTTTTTTCACTGCTTCGCGGTACAAAGGCTTCTCCGTCACCTCTTCCGCTCGCGCATTAATCGTCGAATAGCCGATCTTCGGATCCTTCGCCCAGTAGGGGATCAGTCCCCACCGCATCAATGCAAACTCGCGCTTTCCTGTGTCTGCATTCAGACGCACGACGGGCTGCGTGCTTTGTGGAGCGACATTGTAGCTCGGAGCAAACCACGGCATGTCTTCCATCTCCACTCCGAACCAGTCGGCGAGAACTTCCTGTGTTGATTGACGAGCGAATCGGCCGCACATAGTGATCTAATTAGATTGTAGAGGCGCGCGAGAAGTAACACGAAATTGTCTCCGCATAGCTCGTTTCAATCGACCCTGGCCACTCACGAAAAAGGTCCAGGACCTTCGTCACTTTTGTGTCCAGACGTTGTAACTTTTCCTGCACAGCTCTACTCCCTTTCTGCACAAGGGCCCGGGGTATGTAGTGCGTTCATTCATTCGCGCAGCAGGTCTACAGCACGTGAGTGGCATCGACAAGCAATACCCCGGGTCGAATTCCCCTGATTGGAGCAACGAAACAATGAAGAGCCTCAAGCTCGCACTCGTCGTGTGTCTACTTGCCGGAAGCGCATTCTCAGCGACGCAAATCGCACAAGCTGAAGAAGACAGAGGCGCAGTGTTCGTGATGACGAACGCTGCCAACGGCAACCACATCGAATCCTATTCGCGCAGTGAGGATGGCTCGCTCCAATGGGTGGCCAGCATTGCCACCGGTGGAAATGGAAGCGGCGGCACAATCGATCCGCTCCATTCCCAGGGCTCCCTCCGCCTCAGTGAGGACCATCATCTGCTATTCGCCGTCAACGCAGCCAGCGGAACCGTCTCATCGTTCCGAGTGGAAGGAGCACGTCTCCGTCTCGCGGACACCGCCAATAGCGGCGGCGCCTTCCCCTCGGCACTTGCCCAGTTCGGCAACCTCCTTTACGTCCTCAACTCCGGTGGCAACGGAAACATCAGCGGATTTCGCGTGAATCCCAACGGACATCTGCAGCCCATCCCGCACTCAGATCACAGTCTCAGCGGGACCTCAACATCTCCAACCGCCATTGAATTCAGCCCTAACGGCCAATTCCTCGCTGTTGTTGAAAGTTCAACCAACAAAGTCGACCTCTTCAGGGTCTTCCCCAACGGGACTCTCTCGGATCTCGTTGCCAATTCAACTCCCGAACCTTCCCCCTTTGCGGCGCTGTTTGCTCCCAATGGCACATTGATTGTTGCCGGGACCGCCAACACCATCTCTTCCTTCCGCGTTAACTGGAACGGGACAATCGTTCCGGTCACGCAATCACTGCCAACTGACGGACAGGCGACCTGCTGGAGCGTCATCACTCCGAACGGGCGCATCGTATACGCCGTCAATGCAGGCACATCGAACATCGCGGGATACGCCATCTCCCACACCGGAGCTCTTACACCGATCGCTGCCACCATCGTCGGCACAAACCCCGACGGCAGCACCAACCTCGACACGGGAATAAGCCAGAACGGAAAATTCGTGTATACCCTCAATGCCGGAACCGGCGCAGTCGGCATATTCTCCGTTCAGTCCGATGGAACGCTGCTGAATATCGGGCAGGTGACCGGGCTCCCGGCCTCCGCGGGGATCAACGGTCTAGCGGCCTTCTAACCACGTTGGGGCGGGAAACTGTTCGCAGAACACCCCGCCCCTCCCAAACCCATGCATCGCAGGCCATCATCCTCATCCCATACAATGAAAGCTGGGAGCGGGAAAATGGCGCATACAGTATTTTGTGTTCGTTACAAAAAGGAGATGGAGGGCCTCGACGAGCCCCCGTTCGACTCGGAATTCGGACAGAAAATCTACAAGAATGTCTCCAAGGCGGCGTGGAGCGAGTGGGTCGACCACCAGAAAATGCTCCTCAACGAATACAGGCTTCAGCCGTGGACTCCCCAAGCCCAGCAATTCCTCGTTGAGCAAATGGAGCAGTTCTTCTTCGGCGAAGGCTCGGCCCTCCCGCAGGAATACGTCCCACCGTCGCAATAGCGCATCGCAAAATTGAAACGGATCTTCCCGCCGCCAAATCCGGAATAGCTCGTTCGGGAGCAGCTCCGCCTCGAGCATTGTCTTGAAAACCGATTCGAATGGTAAACATTAGCCGCGGAAACGGGCACCGGACCGCGACCCGAGTCGTGATTTCTTCGCTCAACGGGGTGGTAGTTCTGGCCCGCTCTGTCAGATCTCGCCCCGGTCGCCTCAAACCATGGATTTCCCAAGTGATCAGGCCCACACGATATATTGAACATTTATGAGTGCCCGCCTTACTAAAGAAGATCTTGCCGACCCCGCCAAAAAGACATTCCCGTCCTCTTCAGGAGAGATGTTTGAAAATTACTTCGATTCTGAGCGTGAAGACAGCTATAAGAAGTGCGATCTCATTGACGCGCGGGCTCGAAGACTTTTTGAAAGTACGGCGCTAGCCTGTTCGCTGGACGCATACCCGTTTCAGGCTCCATTAAGTACCCGATCGGGGCCGATCGTGGAGATGAACGGTCATCAGATGCTGATGTTGTCTTCTTACGACTACCTCGGACTGATCGGAGATCCGCGCGTCGATGAGGCGGCCATCGCTGCCATACGGAAATATGGCACGGGGACGGGAGGAGTTCGTCTGCTGACGGGGACAATCGACCTGCACCAGGAGATGGAGCAGGCCATCGCAGAATTTAAAGGTACCGAAGCGGCAATCACCTTCACTTCAGGATATGCGGCGAATCTGGCGGTGATCAGCGCGTTGTTTGGGCCCGCCGATCGCGTGATTGCCGATGCGCTGTCGCACCGCAGCCTGATGGATGCTTGTCGGTTGGCGGGCGTCCAGATCCAGAAGTTCGAGCACAACGACATGGCTTCATTGCGGCATGAGTTGGAGAACGGGCCGGAAGCGAATCGTACGCTCATCGTTTCCGACGGCGTGTTCTCAATGGACGGCGATATCTGCCCCCTTCCCGAACTGATCTCCATAAAAAAGGAATTCGGCTGCTTTCTGTTGGTAGACGAGTCGCATTCGAGCGGAATGCTGGGTGAGCACGGACGCGGGACAGATGAGCACTTTGGGGTGTCTACAGGAGATGTCGATATTTGGACAGGTTCGCTGGCGAAAGCGATACCGTCGAATGGCGGATTTGTAGCAGGTTCGCGGCGGCTTGTGATCTTTCTTCAGCATGCATCGGCTCCTTTTATTTTCTCGGGTGCATTAGCGGGTGCCGCAGCCGCAGCGGTTTGCGAGACGCTGAAGATCCTGAAACGAGAGCCGGAACGGGTTGCACGGCTGAGGGCGAATGCGATGACTCTGCGTGAGGGTCTGCGGAGCCTCGGATACGACACCGGGCTTTCGCAGACTGCGGTCATCCCAGTCATGCTCTATGACGACGCGAAGACCGCGCTGTTTGCGCGTAAACTGCGCGACTACGGAGTTCTGGTTTCGCCAGTGCTGTTCCCCGCGGTAGCTCAAGGAGCAGCGCGACTCCGGCTCTGCGTAACGGCGGCCCATACATCGGAAAATCTTGAGTTTGCGTTGGATGTCTTCGAGAAGATGCGGAGCGCTTAGCGGATGCCAGTGCTGGTGACTGGGGCGAGCGGCTTTCTTGGCGGGCGGCTGGCTGAGGTTCTCGCTCGCAGAGGGGAACAGGTGACTGTCCTGGCTCGGACAAATTCCGATCTGCGACACCTTTCTGAATTCGCTGGAAGCCAGGTCCAGGTAGTTCGAGGAAGATTGACCGACAACATCCCGGTGATGAATGCCGTCCGTGAGGCGACTCACATCTTCCATTGCGCCGCTGCCTCGACTGACTGGGCTCTGCCAGAGGTCTACCTGGAAAGCAATGTCAGGGGCACGGAGACGCTGCTGCTCGCTGCGCGCGAAGCAAGTCAACTTCAGCGTTTCGTCCATGTCAGCACGACGGATGTTTATGGCTACCCGTTGGTTCCCTGTTCTGAGAAGGGCACTCTGCGTGACGTGGGACTGCCCTACAATCGCACCAAGATTCTGGCGGAAAAGGCAGTCTGGCGAGCAGCGCGAGAAAACGGGTTACCGGTGACAGTGTTTCGTCCCGCGACAATATATGGCCCCAGGGGCAGGGCATTCGTAACCGATATCGCGGACCTGCTCGAGAAAAGGCAAATGGCTCAGATTAATGGAGGCCGGGCATCTGGCGGGTTCCTGTATGTCGACAACGCAGTTGACGCGATGATTGCTGCCGCATGGCTCCCCGCGGCGAAGGGAGAGACTTACAACCTGGCTGACGGTACAGGAGCTAGCTGGAAGGAATATGTGACGGCGTTAGCTAACGGTTTAGGGTATAAAACGCCCTGGATAAACCTGTCGTACGCTACGGCCATGACAATAGCTTGCGCGATGGAGGCTCCATACCGCTGGGTGAAGTCACTTCCAGGTCGACCGATGCTCACCCGACACGCGGTCGCCCTGTTGGGAAAGGATCAGGAGTTCCCAAGCGACAAGGCCCGCATGGAACTCGGCAATTTCTCGCAAGTTTCTCTGAGTGAAGGGGTGGCTCGATCGGTGGATTGGCTGAAGGCTCTTGGGGGAACTAAGAGAGGGCTTTGAAAGCCAGAACAGAATTCAGGCCGCCAAAAGCAAATGAATTCGAGAGGCAGGCTTCCACGGTTGCCGCACGGGCGTGATTGGGTACGACGTCAAGGTCGCAGGCGGGATCTGCGGTGAGAAAGTTAGCTGTTGGGGGGAGCATGCCGTCTCTTAGACTCAGTACGCAGGCAACAGCCTCAAGAGCACCGGCAGCACCGAGAGTATGGCCGTGCATGGATTTCGTGGAGCTCACCGCGAGTTTGTCCGTGTGCGGACCGAAGGTGCAACGAATGGCAGCTGCTTCGATGCGATCATTCGCCTCTGTCGCTGTTCCGTGGGCATTGATATAGCCGATTTGCTCACGCGCCAAACCCGAATCGCGAAGCGCAAGGCGCATGGCACGCGCCGGTCCGGCAGCGAGGGGCTGGGTGATATGGCTGGCATCCGCAGACATCCCGAAGCCGACGATTTCGGCGATAGGAGACGCACCACGAGCCAGGGCGCCTTCTAAGGTTTCGAGTACCAGCATGCCAGCACCCTCGCCTAAGATCATGCCACTGCGCTCCGCTGAGAAGGGGCGGCAGGTGTCTTTACTGATCACGCGCATTGCCTCCCACGCCTTGAGACCACCAAGGAAGAAAGGCGCCTCGCTGCCACCTGCAATAGCCATCGGAGCAGCACCGGAACGAACCATCCAGAAAGCCTGACCGATGGCATGGCTGGAGGAAGCGCAGGCGGTCGACACCGTGTAGGTTGGGCCTTCGATGCCGAATTGCATGCAGATATGGCTGGCGCCGGCATTGCTCATGGCGAGCGGAATCGTCAAAGGTTGAATACGATTTTTACCGTTATGGAAGAGCTCCCAGTAGCCGATTTCCTCCGCGGCTCGGCCACCAAGGCAAGACCCCGTAATAACGGCAGTGGTCTCACGCAGATCAGCGGTCCACTCGATGCCCGCATTACCGATTGCTTCACGAGCCGCTAGCACGGCGAACTGCGCGAAGCGGTCCATGAAGGGAATGTCCTTAGCGTCGAAATAGTCTTCCGGGACAAAGTTCCGAATCTCGGCACCGTTCTTGAACCGGATTTGCGATGCATCGATGGCGACGATCTCGCGAACGGCAGAGGTACCTGCAAGCAATGCCTGCCAGAAACTGACAGTATTGTTGCCGAGGGCGCTGACAACGCCTGTCCCGGTGACGACGACCCGATGCATGTTATTCAACAGACAAAGGGGCGCTCTTCGCCTGGACGAGAAGAGTGACGCCGTCGATCATCTCGCGAATGTTTTGGACCTGCTTTGCCTGTTCGTCATTGATCTCGATCTCGAACTCGCTCTCGAGATCAAAAAGAATGTTGAGGCGATCGAGCGAGTCGATATTGAGTTCCTCGAAGCTGCTTTCTGGCTTCACAGCTTCTAAGGGAATGCGTTTAGAGGTCGCGATGACTTTTAAAACCCGCTCTTGGACGGTCTGGTTCACTGTGTGGGTTAATCCTTAAGCACACCAGCGTAAACGGATGTGCGATTTGCAGTCCACCCCTATTTTCAGAATTCAATCCGCAACCCTGGTCTGTACGCATCAAGATGGGGAGAGAAGTCCGCTCGGCGTCCGAAGTGCAGCACGAACGAGGCTCGAAAGTCGAGTTTGCATTTGGCTGATTTCATTGGTCGGGACGGGCAGATTTGAACTGCCGACCCCTCGCACCCCAAGCGAGTGCTCTACCAGGCTGAGCCACGTCCCGACACAGTCGAGCCGGCTCAGGT